>JAABUP010004116.1_pt1 | contig 24344 bp, 34 predicted proteins | sample 5559201 | NCBI WGS metagenome assembly JAABUP01 (sample SAMN10711887, study PRJNA513373) | rock metagenome | isolation source: Antarctica rocks | place: Antarctica
AAAAGCATCTGCCTTTGCCTTACGCTCAGCAATCTGTTCCGCAGTGAGTTCTGCCTGTTGTTGAGTTGCATCCTTCTGTCTTTTCTTCTCACATCTCATGCGCATTGTCTGGAGCTGCAGCAGCACATCAGCCCAGTCAAAACCAAGTCACACAGAACCTGTCTGCAAGCAGCGCATCAATACATGTTGCCAGGCAGAACCCACCAGACATGCATCATTCACCACCAGACAACAAAGGCATCAGCAGGCAATCAAGGCACCAACAGGCAACCAAGGCAACTTTGGACAACTGAATAAGTGAGCCAAGCACAACAGTGTCATTGACAATACATTGTAGTGAATGATGCACTGACCTGCTGCCATTTCTTCAGAGCAAGAACAGCCTCAGATCGAGATGAGGCCTCAGCAATCTGTAGTGGTGTTTTGCCCTCTCTGTCCTTGTGAAACACGTCAGCATGAGCGTTGCCCAATAGATTAAGACAGTCCACACTTCCATACTTGGCAGCATGAGACACTGCGGTGCGCCCAATATCATCCTCTGCCTCCAGATCAGCCTTGCCGTGCTTGATCAACACCTCAGCAGCTTGCGCGCGATCTGCAGAAAACTGACATACTTTCGAACGTGTGAAACAAATGCAAGACATGTTCAGGATATAGGGTGGTTAGTAATCACAGCTGGGCTTACAGAGGAGGCTTTGACAAGAATAGCTGTACTGAAGGTTTCATACCTGAAAACACCGCAACCATCAAGGCTGTTTGTCCTGCATTGTCCATGTCATCTATATCTGCATTCGCCTGCATTGACCATGAAGAGCAGGATTCGTCAGGCTCAACATACGTAGCCACCCAGCAAGAGGCAGAAGAACATAGAAGCAAGGGATGACTACCTCAAGCAAAGCTGCTACGGTGGACGCATGTCCATTGTTTGCAGCGTGCATGAGCGGTGGACCTCCTCTGTGAAAATCGGGTCTGTCAAATTGTGCTCCATTGTCAGCCAAGATGGGGACGATACTTGCATGACCACGCTGAGCAGCAAGCAACGCCAGGATATCTGCTATTTCTGCTGCAATTACATTGTCAACAACCTGATTGCTGAGAAGCTCGCCAAGCTGCACAGGATCGGCTTGCTCAATTGCAGCTTGACAAATTGCTTCGGCAAGCTCCTGGCTTCGATCGTCAGGAGCAGAGGTTTGTATTGTTGTAGTGCCTTGTGTAAACAGCTCTTCAGCAGCAGCAGCTGTGAAATCAGGATCAAGACGAGCCAAGCAGCGAGCCACATCGTTGACAGCCTCCCTGCGGACATAGCAGACGTCTGCTCAACAAAGAAAGTGACAGGACAAAGAAGGAGTCAAAGCTCTAAGCAAGCAGATCGCACAGGTCAGGGCCAGACACTGCCACAAGGTGCAGCCTGCCGCGAACACAGGACCTGTCTGGAGTTCTTGTTTTTGCCAAGTCAAGCCAGGCCATGTAACAGGCCGGTGAATAAGACATGTAGTTGGCTCTTTTGAAACTTAACGAGCAATAAGGAAGCTCTTACCGATAGTCCGATGTGAAGGGCGCGCTTTTCCTCAAACATCGAGCGCAAGAACACAAGCCATCACTGGTACCAAAGCCGCGCGAATAGGCCGAGGCATCGACGGACACTGGGGATGTATCACTGTTCTCGCTTACGTGTCCCTCTCTCATGGTTGCACCAGAGCCTAACACCCCGTCTGCTGCCGCCACGAAGGTACTTTTGAGGTCAAGTGCAGCAGAGAGGGGCTTGCTCTTGGAAGCGCGGGGCATAACGAAACGAAAACCTTCAATCTGGAGGCATTGGCTGTTAGGCCAAACTAGCTTTCATAACGCCCCTCGCGATACAGGAGAGTCCAATTCGATCTGCCACGGTGCTGCAGGAAGTGCGGCAATGTGCACCTGGTGGTGCTGCCGCACAACGTTGTAGACAGATGAGTTGTGCGCCAAGTTGCTGTGGGCTTTCTTCCAATATAATTTTTGCCAGGGAAACGGAAATTGCCAAATTGTCAGAACCTGCTTCACAGGGTGCGCATCCGTCATTGTGCTTGACAGCGTTGCCCTTGCCAAACCGTTGCATTGTTCGTGACACTGCAGATCGTCACAACATAGTGTCACCCCAGGCCCGGTTGCCTGGCCTGTCGCAACTACAGATTGCCGCCATGTCTTGTGCCGGACCTACACGAGCTAGCCCGCACAGCAGATTGAGAAGGCTATTCCGTCGTGTTATTTCGTAGAAAATCCACCTGACATTGCTCAGCTGTGAACCATGCAGCTTACGGAAGACGTATTGAGGACTTTTGGCATGGGGAGGGTGTTCAAGGTATTGCACGTGCAGACTTTAGACAAGTGCTCGTTCAACGGGACAATGCGACTCACAGCAATGATGCTTGCGACAGAACTACCAAGGGCGGGTGAACTCCATCGACTTCCACAGGTCTGAGGATCTGCTAGTCACTGCTGGTGAAGACGATGCCATCCGTTTGTATAACACTCAGACCGGCATGGAAATCAAACACTTGTTCAGCAAAAAGCACGGCGTTTGCAATCTTTGTTATACCCATGCCCCTCAAGCTGTTGTACATGCTTCAAACAAGGTATGCTTCAGGGTTGTTTGCACTGCATTTATTTTGCAATTTGACACATGGGGTTGCCATGCCCTGTTGTTCTGGTGGTTCATGCTACATCTGCACATCCATTGTTGCTTATTGCAGGGGATGGACCACACCCTTCGTTACTTGTCACTACATGACAACCGATACCTTCGGTATTTTAAAGGGCACACACAGCAAGTGACAACGCTGTGTTTGTCTCCCAAGAATGACTTGTTCATGTCAGCGGCACAGGTGACTGCCTATATGCTGCCTGTCTGTCTGCAATACCATCTCCACCATCATTCCCTTGCATGCTGCTCATGTAAAGCACGTTAAAGTTTTGCGCTGTGCCTCTTCAATCATCAGCTCTCAGAACATACCATTATGAGGTCACCTGTGTGTCATCATGCATGCTCTGGAGGTTTCCTTTCATGCAGGACAGGCAAGTGAGATTGTGGGACCTGCGAACAAACATCTGTCAAGGGCTCTTGACGGTTCCAGGTCAGCAGCCTTGCGCCGCATTTGATCAGCAGGTGCTCTTTCTTTTGCACACCGCTCTTTGCTTTGCTGTTATAAGGCCTGCATTGGGATAATGGGGCCTTTAAGACTCCATGCAGCATATTCTTTATATACTGCAATGTTTGCCTGCAAGTTGAAGTGTTATGTTATCGATGTCATTACCCTTTGCGTTACTGATTCACTGTGACCATTGCGACATCAGCAGCAAGCTGGCAACAGCTTGTGTCCCCAACTTGAAATTGCTGTCACTGCTGCTGGTCATGCAATCATGCCTTTGTTGAACAGGGCCTAGTGTTTGGAGTGGGTACTGACAAGGGAGTGATCAAGCTGTTCGATGTGCGCTCCTATGCACAAGGACCCTTTGATGCTTTCACAGTAAGCTCTTGCTTTATTTCTGGACTGGAGTGGCAAAACATGATTGCGACTGAGGCCAGCGGCATGCTGGTCTTGCTATAGCAGAAGTGTGTAATTTCACATCAATCCAGCTATGCATGCTGTTGATTGCACAAAGCGTTCTCACAGCTGGCAGCTCTTTGGATGTCAAGCATGCTGTCAGGCCTGGAAGACATTATGGTTGCTGGTACATTTATCACCACTGGTGCCTACATAGCAGGCAATGTTACTAGTAGTGTCTTTACAGCAGGCTATGGTAGAGTACCGAGTTATCCTCATGTGAGCACAATGAAGACAGCAGCATTTTACGATGCCTGTGTTGCACGCTGAAAGAACAAGTGAAATGTACTATTGTCATGATGCCTCTGTCACATCGTCAGTCTGACTGCCAACAGCACATGCCTCATGCTTACGCATGTCTCTTGTGTTCTGTAGGTTGCGCCAGAGCTACACACTACTCCCCCTTTCTCCCATATTCAGTTCAGTGCAGATGGCAAGCTAATGCTGTGTGTGGCTGAGGGGCACATCTACCAGCTCGATGCGTTCAATGGCACCCTTCTGCAGACCTACAACACAGGAGTTCATGCAGGCTCTCCAGGCTTGAGCGCAATTTTTAGCCCAGACAGCAACTACATTCTGTCAGGTATGTGTGTGCCTGCATCTACATGACCATTGCATCAGTATATGGCCTGTAACCTGTAAATCTTCAGCTGTGGCTTCATGTATGAGCTTGGTCCTGCCCATTGCTATTGCTGCAAGTTGAACAGCATGCTTCAGTGTCCCAAGCATCGACTGTATCTTTGCTACACTGACAAAGCTTGGCTGTGTGGGCTGCCATGAAGGAACACTTGCCACATCAGACCTGATTTACTGATTCCAAATTCGTCCTGCCAGCCTCCCTTGCTAAGAGCATAAGTGAATCCCATCCGGCACAGCAGCAGGACTGATTCAGGCGCCATGCATTTACCTGTTGCTCATGTAGCTGTCTTAGCTTGTTATGCTTTTGCTTACAGGCTGTGCTGACAGGAGTGTCAGCATATGGAGCACAAGGACGGGTCAGCTGGTTCATTTGCTGAGCGGTCATGCTGGAGTGCCGACCACAGTCCAGTGGCACCCCAGGAGAATGCTGCTTGCTACTGCATGCAATGCGCTGGCCTTCTGGGTGCCTGACCCAAAAACAGTGGCCCCACCCAAATATGCATTCCCCATGCAATGACTCATAGCCTTCTGCAGCTCACTGTTGATATGAAAGGATCTTCAGCTGCAATTTTACTCTGTTTGAACGCTGTAGTGAGACCTCTGTTACGCAGGATGCCTTGGCACCTGATAGGCGTGAATGTGTAACAACGCCAGGTACTGTGGGCTGTAGAGTCTTTTTACTACTGGCTCAGGCAAGTGCTCTGCAGCTGTCCATGAGTAAACGACAATCGTGACCAGCTATTGTGGCTTGAACGCACATGTCATTTTGGTTGGGATTTATCAACATCTTACGCAGTGACAGAGGCTTACTTTATCTCTATTGTGCATACTGTATCTAGGTATTTTATCATGCTCTGCACATTAGTGTATTCTCGGCAACGTATCTGACATCCAACTTATCAAGGATATTCTATTGGACAACTTAGTGTACATGCTTGCAAATTTGTTGTAGCATAGCATGCTTGTAAGAACAGAAAGTGAGGCGGACGCAGATTGCATTGGTCATCCCTATAAGAGTTTGTTACACACTCTGATTCAGAAGCAAAAAACGTCGATCAAAGTTATTGCCTGACTTGCTGTCTTTGCCACACGGGCATAAAAATGCTGCCTGACAGTAACCATGGACATCTTCATGAACAGTGATAAAAGGACATCAGACAAGGACACCTGGACCAAGCAGAAAGCTCCTGTGACTTCTCAAAAACATGCGTCACTAAAGCGAGACAGTGCAGGACAAGCAAAGGGGGTCTGAACTCCTAGATATTCATTTGGGCAGTTGAATTAAGCTATACTACACACTTAGTCAACCTCCTCAACAGTTGGGCCGCCAGCACCGCCGGCGCCACCCATGTCAGGCATGCCACCAGCACCACCCATGTCAGGCATGCCCTCACCTGCAGTGTACACTGAGCTTCACCAGTTCCTAGACCAGATTCAACTAAAAAAGCATACTATTCTGTAAGTGGCATTGAAATCACTTGACAAACAACACACGCCCAGTTCCTGGCTGTCAATTGCTGCTACGCGAGTGGGACATGCATGCCTGAGCACCGTACACATTTGGCTGGTGAGTGGCTGTCCAGTGAAACTCACCAGCCATAAACAATAAGCTGCCTGCTGACGCTACCACACGCAAACAGCAAGGGAGAAGCACCAGGGTGCATAACAGCGCTACAAACCCAGCTACAAACCCAGTGCCCACAATGTATATGAGTGCATTCAAGAAGGTATGCCAGCCAGAGAGCAGATATGTACCTGGGGCTCCACCACCCTGGTACATCTTGGAGATGATGGGACTGCAGGTGCCCTCCAGCTCCTTCAGCTTGTGCTCAAGCTCATCTTTCTCCGCCAGCTGGTTCTGGTCCAACCAGCTGATGGCAGCCTCCACCTCCTTCTCAATCTTCTCCTTGTCAGCTGAATCAAGCTTGCCAGCCACCTAAGACAGCAATCACACCATGGTCAGCATTGCCCAACAGAAAGCCCATGTGTTGTACACGGACACGGAATGTATTTTTATGCAACCACAGCACTGCTTGTAACTGCACTGCATATGGTTGCACTGTGAATGCATGGCACTATGCATTCATAGGGCAGGTAAAGTTGGCATGCAAGCACCGTGGATGTCAACGCAAGACAAAAAGTTGCTCAGAGCAGCAGCGAAGTTGCCAAAAGCAATTATGTTTTGTTTACATGCAGACAAACTGTGCTGCTACAAGAGAGGGCAAAAAGGAGCGTTAACAGTACCTTCTCATCCCTTATGGTATTCCTCATATTGAAGGCGTAGTTCTCTAGGGAGTTCTTGGCCTCTATTCGCTCTTTGTGAGCCTCGTCCTCACTCTTGTACTTCTCTGCCTCCTGGACCATGCGCTCAATTTCGTCCTTGCTGAGTCGGCCCTTGTCGTTGGTGATTGTGATCTTGTTCTTGTTACCTGCAATGCAAGAAAGCATCAGCAGCTGTGTGGATGGGAAATCAAGGGACCCAAACAAAGATTCAGCTCTTGTGCAGTGCTCAGGAATAAAGTTCATGAACAGTTGATGCAAAGTATGTCCCTTGAGCAAATGAGCAATGTCCACATACAAGCAGCTTCCAATGCCTGCAGATATTCAGTGCCTGCAAATAAAGTGGACAACAGTGATGCAAACAGGCAATAAGTGTAGCAAAAGACTGGGAAGCTGTGGTGTCATAATCAAGCTATGCCCACCATAAAAGATGCAAGCAGGCTCATGCAGCTCGGAACAGAGAAGTACCAGTGGTCTTGTCCTCAGCAGACACGTTGAGAATGCCATTGGCATCAATGTCAAAGATGACATTGATCTGGGGGACACCACGAGGTGCAGGAGGGATTCCTGACAGCTCAAACTTGCCCAGCAAGTTGTTGTCCTTGGTGCGCGATCGCTCTCCCTCATACACTTGGATGAGCACTCCAAGTTGGTTGTCAGAATATGTTGAGAAGACCTGCTCCTTCTTTGTAGGGATGGTGGTGTTTCTGCTGATCAGAGTGGTCTGCAGCAAACATTCACCCCAATGGGAAAATAGACCAAATGGAATGTAAGGTGGTGGTTTACAGAGATGATTGCAAGATTGAGAAGTCAAGCAAGAGATGTGAAGTCAAGGTAAGCCAGGTGAAATACACGTATCAGGGCTCAGAAATGCAGTGTGCGTGTGCACACCCTCAAAACTGCTTATGAGATGAATGCATGTTGTCAGCATGAAACACACTACATAGCTACAAGAGACAATAACAGCAGCAATGCACAAGACTCATGTGCACTGTGCTGATGGACCTACCATGACACCACCAGCAGTTTCCAGACCCAATGACAAGGGTGCCACATCCAGCAGTAGAAGGTCCTGAACCTTCTCGCTGCCCTCTCCTGACAGGATGGCTGCCTACACGAAGCACATTCAGACAATCAGACAATCTACAGCGCAATGACTCAAAGTGTCAAAATGAGGTGCTTAATAGAAGCACCTGCCTTTCTAATGCAAAGTATATATATATAATGTCCGACCATGACTCACACATGTCCATTGATGTAGCACAAGTGAAACAATCAAGAGCTGCAAATTGTAAACTACATTGCTGTGTCAATGTCTTGTCAGTAACTGAAATGCACCAATGCAAGTCAAATCTGAGAATAAATCTGCATTGGTGCATTGCATAGCTAGAATATTCCATAAGTGCTGAAAGTAAAGACGACAAGCACACAATGCAACAAGAGCCAGGCATCATGCATGCAAAAGCAGCAGATGAGCAGACAGCGTCCTTACTTGCACAGCAGCGCCATATGCTACGGCTTCATCTGGATTGATGGACTTGCACAGCTCCTTGCCATTGAAGAAGTCTTGTAGCATAGACTGGACCTTGGGGATACGGGTGGAGCCACCCACAAGGACAACCTCATGAACAGTGCTCTTGTCCATTTTTGCATCACGCAGGCACTTCTCAACAGGCTCCATGCACTTTCTGAACAAGTCCATGTTCAACTCCTCAAATCTGGCCCTGGTGATGCTGCTGTAGAAGTCGACACCCTCGTAGAGGGCATCGATCTCAATGGAGGTCTGTGTACCAGAAGACAGAGTGCGCTTGGCACGCTCGCATGACGTCCTGAGACGTCGCAGGGCACGAGGGTTACCGGTGATGTCCTTCTTGTTCTTGCGCTTGAACTCCTGAGTGAAATGGTTGACCAGCCTGTTGTCAAAGTCCTCACCACCCAAGTGGGTGTCACCAGCTGTGGACTTGACCTCAAAGATACCCTCTTCAATAGTCAGCAAAGACACATCAAAGGTGCCTCCACCGAGGTCAAAGATTAGAACATTGCGCTCGCCGACGGCTGTGTCCTTCTTGTCCAGACCATACGCGATAGCTGCTGCTGTTGGCTCGTTGATAATACGCATGCACTCAAGACCAGCAATGACAGCTGCATCTTTCGTTGCCTGACGCTGAGAGTCATTGAAGTAAGCTGGAACAGTGACAACTGCACGCTTGACTTCCTTGTCAGCTCCCAAAAATTGCTGCGCTGTCTCCTTCATCTTGACAAGTACCATAGAGCTGACCTCCTCTGCTGAAAATTGCTTGGCCTCGCCCTTGTACTGCACTGCAACATAGCCAACAAGAGGTGAGTAAAGACGTCGATGTGATCTGGAACAAGCAGGTGCAGCTGGTGTAAGTTAACACAGTTGGGTGACAGATCATACCTTCAATCATAGGCTTGTCTCCTGGGCCTGGCTTGACAGTGAAGGGCCAGTGCTTGATATCCTGCTGAATGGTAGTGTCCTGAAATTTACGACCAATAAGTCGCTTTGCATCAAAGACTGTGTTGGTAGGGTTCATTGCAACCTGCAAACAAAGGAAGACTCAGCCAGTGCAGAACAACTGCAGCGTCGAACTGTCTCAAAAGGTTGCTACAGCTGTTCAACTAGCCCGTGTGAAGTACCTGGTTCTTGGCAGCGTCACCAATCAGGCGCTCACTGTCTGTAAAACCGACGTATGAGGGGGTGGTGCGGTTGCCCATGTCGTTGGCGATGATCTCAACGCGGTCATTTTGCCATACTCCCACGCAACTGCAGCACAGAGCTAAAATGAGCAAAAGTGCAGGCAAACATCACAACCGCCGACCAGCTCAACAAGGTTGTCTTACCTGTAGGTGGTTCCAAGATCAATACCGATGGCCGGCGCTTGCTTTGCCATCTTTACGAGTATGAATTAGACAATAGATCCGCAGTGTCTCTGGCCGACCGATGCAGTTTGATCGCTAGTGAGTCAGACGTCTCCTGCAAGTTGCCTGCTGTGACCCTCGATTGCAATGGCGCCCAAGAAATTCAGTTCTCGGCGGCCATGAAAAAGTCAAATGTGGCTTCCACCGCCTTACTAAAAGGCACCGCCATTGGCTGCACACGTACGGGACTGAGCAAACCCTAAACGCTGTACTGTTGTTGGACTGAGAATCCCCGGGACTGTAGCTCCTGTATGCCGCGTACTGTATCAGAGCCAGATGATGGCGGCATTGACAGATTTCTGAATCAGATTTCTTTAACACAAGTCCTCTAGAGACTTCCAGGGGTCCGGGGCGTGACGCCGTAACATGTAAGCGTCCGGCAAAGTTGATTGAGCCAGCGAGCAAGACACCCCGGTCGGTATGTCTGATGCTGCACCTGCAAGAGTTACCCTGATTCAACGACCCAGGGGCCACGTTATAGACTCTCGTTCTTTGCCTGGTCAAGAGCATACCGGGCAGGAACACGTCGCGCAGGTAGCGTCTCCCGGCGAAGTCTTTGCATTTTCTGTCCCATAGCTCAACTGCGGCACGGCAGACAAGAGCAAATGTGTTTACTTTGCTGCTTGGCTAGTTTTCTTTGTTCGAAACCTTTTCTGCAATTTTTGTCAGATCTTGGTGCACCATTAGCGTTAACCACACCACTGTAGCATCCAGCGCTCAGAATAAGCCCTGCACAGCCTTGTACGAGTTTCTTGCCTGCAGTATGCACAATGGGTTCTGGTGGCTGCTGTTGCAGCCCGTTTGGCATGGGTTCTTGGAGAACAGCTGACAAGCAAAAGGCGAAAGCCCAAGGGGTCTCAGACATCACAGACTGCATCACGCTGACATGTTCTGTGGCGCACATAACAGAAGAACAGATATGCGTAAACAGGGCAAAAGCGGCTCACTTTCCAAGGATTGTTGACTGATAACCTTGAAATTCTAGCTGCAAACATAGACGGATTGGCAGTGCCTTGTGCATGTACAACAGTGGCATGGCCCAATAGTTTTGCTTGTTCGAAGGGTCAAATCTCAAAACTTGGTCTAGGCACAGTTGCTCATCTGTGTGGACTTGTGTGCAACTGAGCCAGATTGATGTCAGTACATTGTGAACCAGCCTACTGATAAGCACTGTCCAATCTGTAGGGTGCAAAATCCAGTCAAAGGTCATAGCTTAGTGATGAGGAACATTTGCCAAGTTCAGTCAACTGCGTGCATGATGTCTGCAATGAGATGCAATGTGCAGGCACGCGTTCAAAGCCATGACCAAAGTCAGAGGTGTGGTATTTCGTCATCATGGTAGAAGTCCTCCTAATTCATATGCCCTTCCAAAGTACCTGTACCTCTGGTACGCTTGAATGATTGAGTTCACTTCATTGGCAGGCCACAGGTTGGCATTGTTCCCTGCTGAACAAGGTTGACTATGTCACCAAAAGGGCACAGAATGGCAAGACTTCACGCTGCAACAGGTGGACTGATTGTTTCTGCAAAACCCGATATTGTGCATACGGCAAGGAGTGCATAAGACCCCACCTCACTGAATATTATCAAATCGCTGCTACAGAGCAGTGTGTCACCATGAATGCAGTCACACGCTCAATAGCAAGTAAAGGCAGAGGTACCATGCAGAAGGACGTGTGGTACAGTTGATGTGGCTGTTGACAGAGCAAGCAGCCACAACAACTTGGACTTAATCATGTGCAGTTCCCCCAGCCATAATATCTTGCACAACATTTGATCACAATTTTGGTGCTGTTGAGTGTGCGCATCAGTCTTCATGGATATGCTGTTGCAGCCTACCAGTTGCTGCTGCTTGATCTGCTCCAAAAACTGTTGTGAATTGTCAGTTGAGGTGACTCATGCATCATCAGAATAATGTACAATTCAACAAAGGTATGCTGCCTGTCTAAAGCAATTCAAAGACAGACTGCCAATGACTGCTTTATGTAGTGTATAACAAAGCTTGAGGCAGCATGGTCTAGCAGCCAAAGGGAAATCGTGCTGATGGATCTGCATCAGGGTCATCGTTCTCCCACTCCATGGTCACACCATTTTCAGCAGCTTCTGGGTCACCTTCTCCCAAAGACAGCCTTGCCTGAGGCTTCACACGCCTCACAGGAACACTGACTGTGTAGATTGTGCCTTGCTCACCATCAGCACTGACATTAACATCAACAAGCTCATCACCTTCTACCTCTACAAACTCTGACACCACCTGGACAATGCTGTGCTTCATTTCATACAATGATGACTGGTTCATGCCACATCTGTCAGCCACCAAGATCATGCGCAGCCTCTTCTTGCCCTCATCTTTGGGAGTCATATCAGCCTGCTTGGGAGGGAAAAAGATGCGCCAAGCTGCTTGGACTTTGAAAACAAAGGTGCTCATGGGGTCAGTTGGCTTGGGGCGCTGAGTTGCTGCTGGTGTGCTGACTTTGAGGCGAGCTGCTGCCACCACATCTTGAATTGCTTGCTGTTCTTCTGCAGCTTTCTGCTCCTGTGCTGTAGACTTTGCTTGGCACATCACAGTGTGCACAGGCCTCAAGCACTGTCTGCTTACCACAGGCTTACGCTGCAGAACATCAAAAGATAGCTCAACAAAACTGCCTTGGTTTGCGGTCACGAAAGAGGATTGACGTGGAAGGCATTCGCTTGTAGATAGACAAGTTTTGACCGGAGCTGATGCCACTCCTCCATACCTGCAGTGCAGCTGTTGATGACAGGGAAGCTGCTGTCGTCCGATGCGTGGTCGCTGAATGGGCTTGCATCTTTCAAGAGAAGGTGACAACTCTTTCGGTTTTCGTCCAGCAGCTAGCCACTTTGTGCAAAAAGAGTACCCCAGTGTCTGATGGATATGAACGGCCAAGTGATCACACTACTTGTGTTCAAGCTTTTGGCGTCTCTGATACGACCATCAGCAGCACAAAAAAAGGCACTCAAATTGTTTTGCAGGAACGCGCAGGGTTTGCCGGCTCAAGAACGGAACAGAGTTTCCAATAGGCAGGGAAGGGCATCCCGAAGGCTTTCGCTGAAGATTTGAATTGCGTTTAGTGAGCAAATGAATGCAATTGTATTTCGGTGGGATAACTTGCCGTGTGCTGTGGTCTGGCAAGATCTGTGCATCATGGGTATGGGCGGCCAACTGTTGATGAAGACAAGGTACAGAAAGTATGCTCGCGAGCCTGCACAAAACATGTGATGGCCACAAGAGGACCCCATCGGTGGCTGATCAGTGACCCTTGTAGTGCAGCTGCAGGCTTGCATGACTCAAGGCATAAATCGACAATATTTGCAACGTGTGTGTATATATATCCACATGCATGTTGCCTATACCTTCATCGTATGATGCAGGTGATGATATAGACAGTACTGACACACAGAGTGCGCGATGCTTGTCACACTCCATTTTCTGTTCTCAAATGCATAGGTTACATGAATGGATTCATTCACTGATTCTTCATTCTTCGAAGTGAGCCTTGGTCAATCTTGCGCACTTGCAATGCATTGCAATGGTATGCTGTTAAGGGAGTGTCAAGTATATTGCAGCAGCCTTGAGTTGAGCCAAGTGCATAGATGATAGATGCATATGCATGTCACACAGACAGCTGGACCCAACTCCGTGAACAACATCTGTACAGAAGGACAAGGCACCTATGCTGCTCATCAACATGTTGCTCTTGATGAATTCTGATATGGTATACCCTAGCTTGAAGCAATCTGAGCAAAGGTCAGCCTTTTTTGGAAATTCGTTTGTGAGGTCCCCATGCTGCCACATGCCAGGAAGCAAAACACATCTTGCTGCCTGAGGCTACCGCAAGTGCTGCTGTACAACCGTGTCCTGTGCAGTGATCATCCACTGTGTGATACAATGCTGCTCAGCCAATAAGGCTGCAACGAAAGTAGTCTTCTCAAGGAACAAGAGACTTGCGATTGGCAATGCTTGATGTCCAGACCCAGTGATTCTCCATCGTGCCATCTGGCCTCTGCTCAGTCGTCACAAATCGCTTCATCTCTGGCAGGCCGTTGACGGTAGCTTTGACCTTGTGCACTGTGTACTGCATGTGAAATCCCTTGCATTAGCATGCCTTGCAGGTGCTGTTGCCATAGCTGATGCCTATAATGTTGATCACAGTGAAGGTGCTTTGAGGAGGTAGACATGCTACCAGACAAGTTGTACCTTGCACTCCAGATTTGGATATGACTGTGAGTAGGAGTGTTCCACAGTCACTGTGTAGCTTGACTCATCGATGAGTACCTGTGACAGCATGGCCATGTTGTGCCTAGTACAGAACTTGGCATGACTGCTTGCGCATAAGCAGCGCTTGCTGGACACTAAGGTCAGTTGAGCTTTTGGGCATTTGAACAATACAGTGCCTAGCACAAGTCATGCAGCCATGCTTGAAGCACACGCACATTTGTCTCATCAGCATATGCATTTGTCCAAAGATGTTGTGACCACATCTGATCATCAAAGCTCTAGTGCAAGGCACAAGCTTCTTCTTCGCCATGTGCATAATGCAAACAGACGCAGCAGGCACATTGTGCAGTGGCAGCGTCAGCTCAGAAACCAATTACCTGAGGAGCAAGTGGCAAAACAGACCCCAGCTCCTCCTTGACTGCTCTGATGACAGCATCTTTCCAAGCTTCACCTGCTTTCATCTTTTCTGCTAAAGGCACATCACGCGCTCGCTTGGTGCCATTTGGCATTACCTGAAACTCCTCTTGCAACACCTGCAGTGTTGAAACAGGTAGATTTTGCTTGCTGTGCAGGCTATTTGTGGCACTGCCTGCAGTGATGATACAGTCCACAATATAGGTTTACATACTGCTACTGAGAAGCAAGGACACTGACATGCTGCCAATGTGCCTGACAGCAGTTAGCTAAATGCATACCTTATTGCTGCTGCTGATGATGTAAACCAACAGGGTGTCAATACACCGTGTTACTGCTTTGCCTGACAGACTGAAGACTGTTTCGCCGTCTTCTACCTGCAGAGCTTTGTGCATTTGGTTTAAGTCCCAACAATGTGCTTCTAGCAAATGCAGCGGGGCGATGGCTGACCTCCCTCCACAGTTGCTGAACACTTTTGGCCTGACCTCTGCCATATCCAGTCAAGTCCACATCATGATCAACCTGTAAAAAAAAAAAAATTCTGGGTCTGCAGTGTGATTCAGGTTGTGATGTTGGCTAAGCAAGCTCACAGTTGCATACCAGCCAAGTTGAGAGGGCGTTTGCATCCACAAAGCTCTTGACAAGCTCTGGTTCGCTGGCATTCATGTATGTTTTGCCACCTTCAGCCTTGCAGCTATACCACACACCCTGCAGGCGGTCAGATCAAGCTGAGGTGAGGAGCTTCAGCTGCGAATTCTGAGGGGGCGGACAATACCTTGCCCTGCAGTCGATGCTTTTGATTGTGCGTGTACGTGATCCCACTGCTCCCTGGTCTATGTTTTCTACGGACAAAGCGAGCAGCATGCTCGAGTGTAACGCCACACGAGCGTGCAGAATGCAACACTGCAGGCACACAATCTCCCCCCAGATCTCCCTTTCATCTACCTCATGTGCATCTTTAAGCAAAAGATGGGAGGGACATCAGGGACGACATTTCGCGGCACCGGCAGCGTTCTGATCACAGCTGCTTCCAAACGCTCGCGAAACCACTTGGGAAACTTGGGTAGCTGCTACCTATGCACTCGTGCGATGAGGCTGCAGAGTCACTGTGCAGGACTGAAGTTGCAGCTCGAACGGGACGTGGTCTTGCCACCATGATGGGTAACATATACATAGCTGCCGTTTCATCTTCTTTCAGGAACTGCCTTCACAACAGCGGAAGCCACCAACTTGATGCCGCACATGTGAGACTCTCCAACACTTTGACAACAAAGTGATCAGGAACGCTCCAAACAAAAGGCTTAGCACGATGTTACGCCTAAGTCTATGAGGCTGAGGCAAATTCAGCAATGCTAGCATGCACAATTTGCTTCAGCTTGGCAGCGCTGCAAGCATTGAAGGCATGGGTCGGTATGCTGGTGGAGCAATGTTGCACGCCAACTGTGTGGTGTGAAGGCTGGAATGTACATACACCATGCGTAAACCATGATGTCTATCAGAGTGAATCTATGCTACCAGGATGACTGTGTCATTTGTGTGTAACAAATTTGTGCTCCAGCTCCATGATCCCCACAGACTCGCCCAGCTTCTCATCGTAGTCAACCCACTCACCATCTGACAAATCCACATTGTCAAAGACTTGGCCAGAGGTGCTTTCTACCCGGAATCCATCCTGAACAGAACAACATAACAACGGGTAATGAAATTGTATGCAGGCAGACCCAAAGGTGTTTCAAAGGTAAAAGGGTCAGGTCTTACTTCTGGATGCCAATTAATGATGTCCATGCCTCTGCATTCAAACCCAATTGTGCTCACGAATTGCCGGTCATCCTGAGCTGCAGCACAGCACAAGTCTAGTTAGAGCACAGAGGTTCACTTCCTTGCAGCTGGCACATATGCTCAAATGCATATACCTGTGTAGTCTCTGGTTACTTTCTTGACACTGACGACACTCAAGCTAGCAGCAGACTTGGCGTCCTTGACCCACCTGCAGTTCACTCATCGCTCTTTGCCAACTGCAAGTTCACCATGGGCTACAGGAAGGCACACTCACACAAGCACTGCAGACCATAACCTACTTCAATGCAAAATTGGCGACACCTCTGCTTCCAGGAAGGTCTTGCTCGTGCGTAGAGGTGACCCTGACACCCTCTCGCTGATCTTCTCCTGTGCTGTTCTTCACCTAAAGCAGACACTGAGGCATTTAAATCGTGCGTATCGTCTCGCATTGTCTCGCTAACTGTGAAGCATTGATGCATCCAAGGATGGGAAAATAGTAGGCAGGCCAGAAGGACCAATAGAGTGGAAGCGTTACGTCGATGCAGTACTCGTGACCTTCGGGCAAGCTGATCTTGGCCACGTTCTCCAAAGAAGCCTTGATCTGTAACAGAAATACCTGCACAGCGGGCGGACCACTCGGTTGTGCCCACGGCAGCGGTGATTTAGGGCAGTCTCTACAGCAGGAGGACTGCCAGGCTGGCTGTCAATGATGAGTTGATGGTATGATGTCAGGGACATACGCATTTCGAAACTTACCACCATATCAATTCCACAGGCACAGCAAGGATTCCGCTGCTCAAGCGAAGTCGGCACCCGATTGCAATTGAAAGTAGCAAAAACGAACGATGGCTGCCTGGTGGCTCACGTGAGCTCCATGTGCCTGAATTACCTCGCGTGGCTAGATTGATTGAAATCTGTAATCCTGCCTGTAATCCCGAGATCTGTGGTGTGTTCTCGTCTGCCCAGCCAGTGGCTCTGCTATTAAGCTTTGACGCTACCTGGGTTCCCTATTTCGGTTGAAACATTTGTAGTGTCTGATACCTTTTGCTAAGCATAATTTCTTGTCAGCGAACAGACCGCGAACACGCTCAGGGCAACTTCTGAGCCGTCGGCGTTCGTTACAGCATGATCAGCAGCTCCACGCTGCGACCCGGTTGCCACAGGAGCGTTGTCCAGGTACGCTTATTGTTCAATCTTGAGCTTGTGGTGGGCTCTACGACTGAAGTGTATGGTGACACTTCGACAACTTTGCTTCGCTTTCGCACTGTAGGGTCTTCAGCAGTGTCGAGCTCACGGCAAAGCTGCCACAGGTACAACCACGCACAAGCTGCAACATCAAAGACTGTCAATGTTTGTCTTCACAGCAACGTTTCTGTCCGTACACGTTGACTTTACTGACAAGCTGTTGATGTGCAGTTACTGCAGCTCCTTTGGGACTTAGGAAATCATTGATCTGCCGGAGAACAAAGGTAAACATATATATGCCACAATTTTAGGCTTTCAGGAAGCCTTGTGGCTGCAAGTCGTCAGCTCTGCCCTTCATGCAGGTACAGCACTCAAAGGTTACAGCAAGTGCTCACAGGCAGAACAGCGCAAGGGCAGCTGCAGTTTCACTTTCAGTACCTGTCGAGCAGCTGTCAGACAGTGAGCGGCAGCAAGTAGCTCACCAATATGGATACAGCAAGATTGGCAAGCAGTTGCCAGAGGGTGTCACACTGTCACAGATTGTAAAGTCGATGCCTTCAGAGGTATTGCACATTGCCACATCTGTGTCTTGAGCCTCTTGTGAAATTGCAGCCTGATTCTCACACTCAACTACATGCTGAGGAACGAGTGACCCTGCAACATCATAAAATGTCTGCAGGTTTTCGACATAAATCCATGGAAATCATGGAGTGCAGTTGCTATTACATTGGCGTCTGTTGCAGCCAGTTTATACCTTATAGCCATATCACCCTGGTACTTGCTACCTCTGGCGTGGGTGTTTGCCGGCACTGCTTGGACAGGGGTAAGTGACCCGCGTTGCTGTACTAGCCTTTAGCTTACTCACTGGAGCAGGTCTCCTATGCTGCGCATGCTTTGCCTTTGCGTCCAGTGCCTGCACCTGCACTCATGTCGCTGCCAGTACCCTTACAAGTAGGTGCTGCAGGTACTTGACTGAAGCGCATGCTGCTTGGTACAATTATGATGGTCTGCATAGCAGAGCTAGTTGGTGATCCAACTAAGCCAAGGCAGGCAAATTGTGCTACATCAGCGCAACATGTCCAGTACTGTGGATGTTGAGATAATTGCACTAGTTCAGCAGAACCAGTCAGCGTGCCAGCTATGTCCACAACAGTAGGTGGCATCACCATGAAAGCTGCCAAGTGCTGAAGGTTACTGGTTACTGCAGTTCTTTGTGGTAGGCCATGACTGTGGTCACCGTGCCTTTAGTAAGAACAAGCTGACTGAAGACATTGTGGGCACCCTCATGTTTGCGCCTCTCATATACCCCTTCGAGCCATGGAGGATCAAGCACAACCACCACCATGCTCACACCAACAAGTGAGTGTCAACTGACCTGCTTTGTTTCCTGGCATTCTCACAGGCATAACACAGTCGACCATGAGTCACAATGCACTTGCTGCATGATCGTTGGACAGGCTTGCAGTGTGTCTCCGGCAGTGCAACTTCAAGCACCAACACTCAATTTCAATTTGGTCTGTCTTTGTCCGCAAACAAGCATGTGCTCAAGAAGTGTCAGTGCCTTGTAATTATGATGAGAAGCTATACGCCTGCAAGGGCAGGACCCCTGCCAGTTATTGAGCTGTGCTTGAAGGGTCCCTGGTTTTTATTTGGCAGGCTGGTGGAGGACACAGCGTGGCACCCAGTCTCCAAGCAAGAGTTGGGTGAGTGGAAGGGCACCTTCAAGGGCTGGCTCTACAGGACATTCCTAGGCAGCCCCCTCAAGTCCTGGGCCAGTGTCGGCCACTGGCTCATCTGGCACTTTGACACCTCAAAGTACTCAGAGAAGCAGCAAGACAGGGTAAGCTGCGGCAGCTTACAAGTTGCCTTCAGCCAAGTCAATACAGATTCCCTACTGCGCCATCATCACATGACGCTGGAACACTTTGATGCATCTGTGGGGACATGTGAGCGTCAGCATCCTGATCTGTTGTGCATCTTGCTTAGCAAGACAAGGGCATCACGGCCAATCTGTCGTGTGGGCCTGCATTGAAATGCTACCTGACCCGTTGTTGGCTAAGTGCTCAGCAAGAGCCTTGCCACCCAGTTGTGTGTGTGTGTGTGTGTGTGTGTGTGTGGTCACCTGTCACAAGGCTTGTGCCATGTTCACTGTGCCATGTGACACAAACCTTCTTTGATCGCCCTGCCCACTGTAAGCCTGTGATGGATGCAGGTCAAGATCAGCTTGGCAGCAGTCTACGGCTTCATGGCGATAGCCTTCCCTTCCCTCATCTACTTCACCGGCATAACGGGCTTCTTCAAGTTCTGGCTGATGCCCTGGTTGGGCTACCACTTCTGGATGAGCACCTTCACAGTGGTGCACCACACCGCCCCCCACATCCCTTTCAAGGATGCCAAGGACTGGGACGCTGCCCAAGCACAGCTCAGTGGCACTGTACACTGCGACTTCCCCAAGTGGTAAAAGCTCAGGCTTGTGCCAGCAGCACAGCTTGTGTCTGTGCAGCTTGGTCTTCTCTGGCTTTGGATTGCAGCTTTGTTGGTTCATGTGTGACAGTGCATGTTGACGGCTTGTGTTGATACTGCACACCAAGTGAAGCATTCTTAGACAAGTTTGTCCATGCTCGTGGCTTGTGTTGATGCTGCACACAAGGCGTTGCATCCAAGACAAGCTGTGATTCAACTGATGGCACAGGCGGATCATATTATCTGTTGGGTGTACCTGGCCACATGCATATACATAAGCTTTCCGTGGCACTTTGCCCTTTTACCTCAGGGTTGCGTTGTTGACCACAGGGTCTGGCAGTGCATGCTTTGAGCAGGCTGTTGCGCTGCAGGGTTGAATTCTTGACACATGACATCAGTGTTCACGTGCCCCACCATGTGGCCTCAAAGATCCCCTGGTACAATTTGCGCAAAGCAAATGCCTCCTTGAGGCAGAACTGGGGCCAGGTGGGTCTTCTGCATTCTTATTCACTGCTTGGGTGTATCGCCTTATATTTCAGCCCAGCTGGTGTAACTCATGTTGTGGCACAGCCCAGTGGATCTGTTGCTGACAGCGAGTGTAGATGTGTGAATGTTGTGCAATCTGTGGTGTTTGGTGAGGTGTCCACTCGTGATGTGTAGTTGTGGTAAAATGCTTGATGAAGATACGCAGCATATTGCACACATCTTACTTCCAGGTGTACAGCTCGTGTTTTGTTGTCATCATGTGATATGCATCTCATAGCAGCCTTGACACACCTTCTTGTTGTTTTGCAGTACATGACAGAGGCTCGGTTCAACTGGCGTATGATGAAGACCATTTTCACTGAGCTGCATGTATATGATGAGGACAATGTGTATGTGCCATTTGATTTCCAGAAGGAGGAGCCTTTCCTGCAGTTCCAAAGGAAGATTCTTCCCAACACTTACAGGCCATCATAGGTCTGCCATGCTGGCCTGCTGAGCTGATGCATGTGATGATATCTGCACACTCTACATTGAGTGCCCTTCAATCAGCTCGCCGACTGACGCTTGCTGATATTAGGTATTGACAATAGAGCAGGGCCTTCTGCAGGAATATGCCGCTGTTCACATCTTGCAGTGATGTCTTTATTTTCAGCAGCATGTGGCATGGACTGATGATTTGATTATTTGAACACTGTTGGTGGCACCCTGAGGCATTCTCACCTTGTTCGGTTGTTTCATCAGTTACATTGAGGGTTGCTGAGTTGAGAGACAATGTCATGAAGAGTCGAGCTGAGAACAGGCTCTGCTGAGTGTGTGAACTGAAATTTATTACTTGCAACTGCTCCTGTTTGGTGACGTGACCATTTGGTGAGTAATGTAAGTCAATTTGCTGCTCCCGTCTCAGCTGCTGCACAAGCAATCCAATGGCCAGCCTGCTGCAAGCTGCCTTATGCCCTTCAGACATGCTGACTGTCTATGTGTGTTGGCATATGTACTGGCAGGAGCTGGACATGGCAAAGCTGTTTGGTTCAATGCAGCATCGTGAGACACCTGATCTGTGTCTGTACAACCTATTTGGCTGGTCTGAAGACATAAATCCTCCTCTTCCTCCAAGATCTAAAGCCAAATCTTGCACAGGTCCGAGACTGGTTTCGGAGATGTTTACAGAGCAACATGACCGTCAAGCATCGCGCACTTTTAAGCGCAATTACAACAAGATTCACCCACTTGCTGGCCCTGTTTGCTAAGACTTTGATTCTTTGCTTTACATCCGTCACCGCTTAGTTTTACGCGTGCTTGCTGAACTGTTCATCAGCTCTGCGTCAGCGTGTCCGCGCTCGGCGGTTGCGTGTTTGCGCCCAGCTCTTCAAATGTTGCTGTTGAGCACAGACGGCAGAGATTAGGTGGTCGCGCTCGCATCAGGCAGGGGACTGTGTCAGTGGCAGTGTTCAAGCATGGCTAGGAACCCCACGCTGCATTCGTGCTTTGTGCCCAAGCCATTCATTCCTGCTCGGACGTTCAGAACGCGACATACCAAAAGACAGTGCTGTGAAGTCGCTTCAGCCACTTCACAGCTGCACCAGCCTTCTAGGTCCCAGTTCTTTCAGTCTTCTCAGTTCAACAAAGCTGTCAAAAGCACAAGCAATCGTAACATGGAGGGCGCTGCTGGCACACAGCTGTATCCAGCAGACCTTGAAGAATGCTTGCAGCCCTTTGTTACACCGGAAAGCCAGTGGTGGGACTGGAAGTACAGCAGCAGAATACACTATAGACAGCAGGGTTCATCAGGTCCTTGCATCCTGTTAGTTCATGGCTTTGGTGTGGGGTCATTCCACTTTGAGCAGCTGATACAGAAGCTTTCGTCTGCTTATCAAGTGTGGGCAGTTGACCTGCTGGGTCAGGGCATGTCTTGGCCAGCTGCAGCACCTGCACCTGGTGAGCCATGACAATGTGCTTTATTGGCATACACACACGCACGGTTGTACGCATTGCACCTCCTCACAAATTCACAGCCAAGTCAGCCTGGCAAAAAACTGGTGCAGCCCTGCTAGGTGTGATTTGCATGCACATGATGTTTGCTGCGATCCTGTACAGCAATCAGATGTGTATAATGGAGTGCCAAATCAATAAAAGCATGCGTGATCGCATCATGCATGACCGCAACACTGACTCAGATGTTGAACTCAATGTCTGTGACCATGTGCGCATGCAGAGGAACAGTTGCGGTACTCCATAGAGACCTGGACAGACCAGCTGCGGGACTTTGTGACGCAAGTCATACAGCAGCCAGTGTATCTTGCTGGCAACTCCTTGGGAGGCTTGCTTTCAGCCCACCTGGCTGCTACACAAGCACACCTTTGCAGGTGTGCATCTGCAGCCTCTCCACACCTGCTGGTACAGGGTGCATGAGTTCATACCGCAATCTGCTGCACCCGCGACATGCTGAAGTGATGACACAGAAGCACTGGCCGCCCGTGACTGTCATCATGGCAAATGACAGCAGGACGTCAAGTATCCGTCTTATATAGTCTTCTTCACGTTACCATGCTGTTGCAACATGCCAGTTGAGCTCAACAGATGGTCATGCTTGTGCCACTAAGATCATCCTTCACATCACCATGCTGCCCTGACATGTGGATCAAGCTCTACTCAGTTTGGCCATGCTTGTGGACCGGCCATAGGTATGGGCAATACATGTATGAGCATTACATGTGCAGCAGGCGGAACCGTGTCTATGCAATCCTAGTTGGTCTCTTGCTGCAACTGTCATCAATCCCACGCACTCATTTGCATGTGCACCATATCAAGCTTACAAGCCGCTGCTGAGGCAGCTACACATTCCTGTGCAGAGGAGTGGTCTTCCTGAATGCAACGCCATTCTGGTCTTTCATGCCCCACCCAGAAACAGCCCCTAGGCTTGTGACTGCCATCCTGCCCTGGAATGGCACTTTGCCTGTGCCGCGCCTGGCCAGATTCCTGGTCAAGAACCTGTGGTGGAACCTGCTGTCACGGCGCAGGATCTTGCAAGGCCTGGTCCGGAATGTGTATGCTGACAAGTATGTCGCCATATCCCCGGTGCTGTTAGACATGATGAATTTTAAGCAGCACATGACTCTGCCTATTGGCTGACTGTGAGCATGTACCAAGGGGCCAGGCTGCCTGTACTTTCAACTGGATCTTGTGACATGGCGTCAAGACATGTTCATGCAAGCTGTCTGGCAATCACCTTGCTGCATTGTAAGGTTGCAGATGTTTCGATTGTACAAATGCAATAGGCATAACTTATCAAAAAGGAATCACTGGTCAGTTCAGCTGCCCTTGCAAAGGCCTTTTCAAGACAACTTTTGCTGTCTTAAATGAAGAGCTCTGCTCTGTAGGAGTGCAGCAGATGATGCCCTTGTGGATCAGATCATAGCCTCCACACAGCACCCCTTGGCACTGGACGCCTTCGTCTCCATTCTCTTTGCGCCACAAGCTAGGCTCTCCTTTGATGGGATGGTGGCAGCTATGCAGTGTCCTGTGTGCATGATCTATGGGCGTGAGGACCCTTGGGTTGTGCCCCTCTGGGGTCAGAGGCTCAAGAGGCTGCTGGCTGATGCAGTCTACCTGGAGGTCAAAAAATTGCATCAAGCCTGTCATGATCATGCTTGCATTCCCACAGAGATGAGGCAGAGTGCAAATTACCCTTTCCCCTTGCAACTCGATCGGGACCAGAAGGTGCCTGTCTATGCATGTGCTTTTGTGTCCAACTTTGTGGGTTACTCTGTTCCTTGCTGCTATGTGATTGGCAGCTGTTCTAGTCAAAAGCGCATGTCACATGCTCCATCCCAACAGCAAATCTGCTGTCAGCATGATTGATCTGTTGGATCTGCAAGCCCTTGACTGACAACAACTCCTTATGGTTGTAGATCAGCCCAGCAGGACATTGTCCGCATCACGAGGCTCCCACAGCAGTGCATGAAGCTATGTCAGGCTGGTTGCAATCAGTGGAGACATCTAGTTCACTGCCCTGGGCTGTTGGGCAACAATGGCGGCATCGGAATCTGACTGTCACATATGTTGACGGCAGCCCACGCAACGTATTTGAGAAAGCAGATGTGCTGTGGTATGCTTTGAGACAACGTCTTTTTGGGAAGCATGTAGTTGCGAAATAACAAAGTGAGTGATGGGTCGGCTGTGGAGACAATTTACATGATATTTTTGTGGTGAATTACAATGTTGTGAAAAGGTGCACCATTGCAGGGGCTTAGTTAGCCCAAATGGCATGGATGCGGACAGTATCCCATCTTTGTGCAAAACAGCAGATGATCCAATGCGACCCCATTTCAGCTAGATGACAAAAA
>JAABUP010004117.1_pt1 | contig 24343 bp, 23 predicted proteins | sample 5559201 | NCBI WGS metagenome assembly JAABUP01 (sample SAMN10711887, study PRJNA513373) | rock metagenome | isolation source: Antarctica rocks | place: Antarctica
ATGTGCCCCCCCCCCGCTTGCTTTGGGGCTCTCCCGCTCGCCGTGTCACGCGCCCCCCCCCCGCTTGATGCCCTATGGTGTGCTGTGCCGACCGTGCCCTTGCCAGGTATCGGACTCGTCCAGGTCGCTGGCTTGCGCGTCGAGCTCGGAGGCGTGGCTCGCGGATACCGGCACGTTATGGCCGCTCTCCGCCGCCAACTCGCGCAGCGCCGCTGCCAGTTCGCGCACCCCCTGGAGGAGGCGATCCTCGAACTCGGTCCCCTGCCCGCCGAGTTCCGTCCGGCGGCGCTGGAGGAGGCGGTCGGCCTCGCGCAACGCCTGTTCCGTACGCCGCAAGCGCCCGGCGATGTCGATCTCCTCGGTCATCCTGCCCCCTGTTCTGCGACTCGTGCCGTCGCTGGCCGGTCGCGTATGCGCCGGTCGCGCCGCGTCGCGCGAGCGGTGCGGTGTTGCCTACCGCGCGGTGTGCGGCTGCTAGACGGTCGGCCCCGGCTCCCCGGCGGGACTGCTCGTATCGGGGTGCTCCTCGCGGGCCGGGTCGGCGCGCAAGTGGCGCTGCGACCGTTGCAGGTATTCCAGGATCGCCGTGCGCGCCGCCCCCGACACGCGCACCGTCCCGCCGTTCACATCGTTGTTGAGCCAGAGGAGCAGCGTGCCATCTTGGCCCTCGTGGATGCGCGAGACCTGATCGAGATTCAGCCAGGCTCCTTCGGCGCCGAGATCGATCCATGCGGCCATCGGTGTTCTCCCGCGATTCGCTGCGGCGCTCGCCCGCCGCTGTCGTGCTGCTCGCCCGGTCTGCTGTCGGGCTACGTCAGCGCCGCCGCGCGCTGTCGGGCGGCGATGGCCTGGGCATAGGGGAAATGGAGCTGCCCGACGTGGTACGCCTCGTGGCGCAGGTAGAAGACGATCCACTCCTCGACCGTCATCCTGAACTGCCCCGTGCCGGTCACCGCGGCGGCGCGCGCGGGATCGAGCATCGGGAGGGCGGCGGTCAACCGCTCCTGTGACGTGGCGATGGCGTGCAGCAGCGCGTCCAACTGGCCGATACCGGGCTCGTCGCCGAGTACCGGGGCGGAGTTGGGCGCGTAGCGCTCGGCGAGCGCCGGGTCGAGGGTCGGTTCGGCACCGAGCGATCCGAGCAGGCGGTCGCGGAAGGCCGCGATGTGGCCGACTTGCCAGTTGAGGCAGTTCAGGCCGGGGAATGGCGGTTGGAGCACCGCTTCGGCGTGGGTGAGGTCGTCGGTCTTCTCGCGCAGGAAAAGCAGGTTGCGCCCGTAGTTGAACAGGAGGCCCTCGGTCATCATGGCATGGTACTCCTCGCGACGAGTGGCTGGCGTTCCGCTACCGAACGCGGATTGTAGTCGGCGGTAGGGTACGCGGCAAGCGCGCGGCGCGGGGGCGCGATCACGCCGGGCGCGGCACCGCGATGCCGGTGTCCAGCATGGCGGCGCGCGCGAGCAGGCCGATGGTGCGCTCGGGGTCGTCGGCTTCCGGCAAGCCCGCGGTGAAGATGGCGAGCAGGAGGACGCCGCGCGGGCTCGCGATGAAGCCGATATCGTTGGCGACGCCGCCGAGCGACCCGGTCTTGGATCCCCAACTGATCCCGTCGACGACCGGGACGTAGCGCCCGATGCGGCGCGGGTTCTGCTGCTGCTCCAGCAGGGCGCGCATCGTGGCGTTCGACGCGGCGGAGGCCGCGCCGCCAGCGAGGATCGCGCCGAGCACGCGCAGATAGTCGTCGGGGGTGCCCCAGTTCTCCGGCTCCCCCGGCTCCGCCGCGCGACCGCGCATCGTGCGCTCCAGCGCCGAGTCGGTCATGCCCAGATCGCGCATCGTGGCGTTCACGGCGGCCATCCCCGCGCGCTCGATCAGGATGTTGGTGGCGGTGTTGTCGCTGATCGTCATCATCAGGTAGAGGAGATCGCGGTAGGTCACGGCCAACCCGTCGTGCAACGCCAGCAGGACACCGCTCCCCGGCACCTTGTCGGCGGCGGTGAGGGTGTGCAGATCGGTGAGCGCGAAGAGGCCGCGATCGACCTGCCGGAGGAGTTCGATCAGCAGCGGCACCTTCACCGTGCTCGCCGCGCGGAAGCGGCGCGCGCCGTGCCGCGCGAAGTGTGCCCCCTGCGGCCCGCGCACCGCGATGCCGATGGTGCCGCCCGCCCGCTCGGCCTCCGCGAGCGCTGCGATCAGTGCGGGCCAGCCGCTGTCTGTGGTCATCTGGCGCTCCTTTCCCGGTGGTGCCGCGTGCCACGGAGCCATGTGGCGCTCTTGCTATGGCATAACAATTGCGTCCACCGTTGTGGCGAGCTAACCTTGCTAGGGTGGCGTATCCAGTATAGAGGAGGGTTCTATGGTTGATCGGAATCGCGGCAACGAGCGTGCCACAGCGGCGAATGCGACCGGGGGGGGACAGTCCCAACCGACCACGCCGGGCGGCAAGGCCCAGCAGCAGGCGACGCAGGTCAAGGAGCAGGTGCAGCAGACGGCGGCTGATCTGAAGGGCCAGGTGACCGAGCAAGCGACCGGGAAGCTGGAGGAGCAGAAGACGGCGGCGAGCGGTAGCCTGAACACGTTCGCCCATGCGGTGCGGCAGACGGCTGACCAACTGGAAGAGAACGACCAGGAGCCGATCGCGCGGTATATCCATCGCGCCGCCGCGCAGGTCGAAAACGTCGCGGATTACCTCGGGCGGCGTGACCTGCGTGGTCTGGCACAGGATGCCGAGCAATTTGCGCGCCGCGAGCCTGCGCTCTTTCTGGGCGGCGCATTCACGCTCGGCCTTTTCGCCGCGCGCTTCCTGAAAAGTTCGGGATCGGCCAGCAGCGGTGCGTCGTCCGGGCAGGCGACGCCGGGGCGCGGTGGTGCCTCCCTCACCCTGCCCGCCACGTCATCGTATCAGCCCCCGGTGACGCCGCCCAGGATGCCGGTGCCCCCGCCATCGACGACAGCAGCGAAGCCGCCGGTTACCCCGCCGCCAACGCCCCCCGCCACGCCGTCGAGCGGCCCCGGCACCGCGCCGCGTCTCGGCGGCACCCCCGCCAGCGCGGACGCGATCGTCGGGGGGCCGCCGCTCTCGTCGGACATCGTGGTCGGTGGCCCGCCGCGTGAGCCCGGACAGGAGCCCCGCCGATGACCGGGCAGCAGGATAACCGCTCGCTCGGCGAACTCTTCGGCGATCTCGCCCAGAACACCGGGACACTGGTGCGGCAAGAGGTCGAACTCGCCAAGACCGAAATGACGCAGAAGGCGACGCGCGTCGGCAAGGACATCGGGTTCTTATTGGCCGGTGGGGCGGTGGCCTACGCCGGTTTCCTGGCGATCCTGGCCGCGATCGCCATCGGGCTCGGCCAACTCGGCCTGCCGTGGTGGATAGCGGCGTTGCTCGTCGGCCTGGTCGTCGCCGGGATCGGCGGCTTCCTGGTCATGCGCGGCCTGAGCGCGCTGCGCCAGGAGACCGCCGTCCCGCAACAGACGATCGCTACGCTGAAGGAGGACGCCGAATGGGCCAAAGCGAAAACCCAATGAACCGGCCCGGTCAATCCGGTGTCGGCGACGCAAGCTCCGATGTCGCTGTGACACCGGAGACGGAGCACTTGCGACGTGATATCGCGCATACCCGCACCGACATGAGCGGCACCCTCGACGCGATCCAGCAGCGGCTGAACCCGGAGACGATCGGGGAGCAGGCGAAGGACACGGCGGGCGAGATCACGTCGCAAGCCAAGGAAGCCGCGATGGAGGTGGTCGATCATGCCCTCGCGGAGGTGAAGGGCCAGGCCAGCGAACTCCTGGATCAGGCGCGCGAGGTGCTGGTCGAGGCGCGGGCCACCACGCGCGAGGTCTTAGGGGAGGCGCGGGTCACCGCACGCGAGGTCTTGGGCGAGGCGAAGTCGACCGCCCGTGAGGCGGTCGAAGACGCCACCACCCAGGCAAAAGCGGCCGTCCGGGGGGCGACAATCGGAAAGGTAGAGACGATGGTACGCAGCGCGAACGACACGACCAATGCCGCACGAGTCGGCCTGGTAGAGACGATCAAGGCGAACCCGTTCCCGGCGGCCCTGGCGGGGCTCGGCCTCGGCTGGCTCTTCATCAATAGTCGCAACGCCGCTGCACGCGGATCGGCGGCGCAGCCGACCTACGAGGCGCGGTATCGGGAGACGATGACCCCGACCTATGGTGCCGCGCCGACTGGCGGCAGCCCGGTTGGCGGGGCCGTCGATCGGGTCCAGGCGACCGCCGGGAACGTCGCGGGCCAGGTCGGCGACCTCGCCGGGCAGGTCGGCTCTGCTGCCGGCAACGCGGCGGGGACGGTCGGGGAGACGGTCGGCGATGCCGCGAGCGCGGTCGGTCAGGCCGCCGGGAACGCCGCGAGCACCGTGGGCCAGACCGTCGGGAGCGCCGCGAGCACGGTCGGCGAGACGGCCAGCAATCTGGCGAGCGGGACCGTGGAAACGGCGGGGAACATCGCTGAGCAGGCGCAGTATCAGGCGATGCGTCTCGAAGATGGCTTCCAGCGCGTGCTGCGCGAGAGCCCCCTCGCGGTCGGCGCGGTGACGCTGGCCCTCGGTGCGGCGGTCGGGCTGGCGCTGCCCCAGACAGCGCGCGAGAATCAGTTGCTCGGCGAGGCGCGCGATAATCTGGTCGAGCGGGCGCAGGATCTCGCCCAGGAGACGATGGGCAAGGTCCAGAGCGTCGCCACCGAGGCGCAGTCATCGGTGCAAGATTCGATGCAGGCGGTGAAGGAGACAGTCAAGGACGAGGCGAAGAATCAGGGGCTGACTCAGTAAGCCTTTCCCGAACTTCGGCTCCGATCTACCGGTGGGGTGGGGTGCAACAGGCACCCACCCCACTCTTGCTGGGTCTCTTCTGTGGCGGGCGGGTTGGTCGTGGCCCTCGCCCTGCCGGGATGCGGCCCTGTGAGAACGATGGTAGGGCGTTCCAGCGCGAGGCATCCGGTGATGAGACCGTCCGGTGCCCCGCCCCGCCGCCCCGCCGGTGGTCGCCTACTCGAAATCGACGCGCGCGCCGTAGGCGCGGGCGAGGAGGACGGCCTGGACGAAGTCGAGCCGGGTCGTTTTCAGGTCGAGCGCGCGGAAGTCGACGCCGTCCATCTTCGCCCCGCGCAGATCGGTCTTGTCCAGCCTGGTCTTGACGAGGTTGGCGTGGGTCAGGTCGGTGTCGCGCAGGTCGCTGCCGCGCAGGTCGCACTCGTAGAGGTCCGCATCGTTGAGGCGCACGCCGCGCAGATCGCGCTTGCGGAGATCGTGGAAGCGCAGGAGGGTGTAGGACCAGTCGCCCCCCGCGATGCGGATGCCGCCAAGGTTCGCTTCCTCGAATGAGGAACCGGTCATCTTACACTCGTGGAACTCGGCGGCGAAGAGATTGGCGAGGCTGAATCGGCAGTTGAGGCAGGCCGATTCGGTCAGGATCGCGCCGTTGAGCCGCGCGCCGGTGAAGTCGCACCGCTCGAAGAGGCAGTTGGTGAGCTGCGCCTGCCGCAGATCGGCCTGCCGGAAGTTGCAGCGGACGAAGCGGCAGCCCTGCACGATCGCGTCTTCCAGGTCGGCATACTCGAAGGTCGCCGCTTCGTGTTCCTGCTCGGTCCAGACGGCGCTCATTGGCATCCCCCACGCGCGGATCGGCCCCGGTCAGCGGTGCGGGGTCGGCGCAGTATACGCCATCGCGCCGTCGCAGAGGGCCGCGTGCGCGGGACACCCCCGTCCCGCGCGGAATGGATCCGTTGGCTCGTTCGTTGCGGTTATGGACGGTCGTCCGCCCGGTCCGGCCACGCTGCCGGCGGCGCGGCGACGATGCAGACCTGTGCACCGCGCACCGCCGCGCGACCCGCGAGCGGCCATACCGAAAGGGAAATACCATGACCCGGCCCCTCTCATTGCTGGACCTGACGCCGATCGAGCGCGGCTCGAACGCCCCCGCCGCCCTCCGCGCCGCGACCGAGTTGGCGCAGCTGGCCGATCGCCTGGGCTACCACCGCCTCTGGTACGCGGAGCACCACAACACCGAGGGGCTGGCGAGCGCCGCGCCGGAGATCATGATCGCGCACATCGGGGCGCACACGCGGCACATCCGCCTCGGCTCCGGCGGCGTGATGCTGCCGAACCATTCGCCGCTGCGGATCATCGAGGCGTTCCGGCTGTTGGAGGCGCTGCATCCGGGGCGGATCGACCTCGGCCTGGGCCGCGCGCCCGGCACCGACACGCTGACCGCCTATGCGATGCGCCGCTCGCGCGACGCGATGACCGGCGACGATTACCCGAATCAATTGGCGGAACTCCTGGCCTACGACGACAATTCTTTCCCCGCCGAGCACCCGTTCTCGAAGATCAAGGCGGTGCCGGTCGATGTGAAGATGCCGCCCCTCTTCCTGCTCGGATCGAGCGATTTCAGCGCGCAACTCGCCGCCCAGGTGGGCCTGGGGTACGGCTTCGCGGCGCACTTCAGCGCGGCGTCGGCGGAGACCTCGATGCGCCTCTATCGGGAGCAGTTCAGCCCCTCCGATTCGTATCCCAAGCCGCACGCGATCCTGACCGTCTCGGTGACGGTGGGCGAGGACGAGGCGCACGCGCGGGAACTCTCGAAGGTTAACGATCTCTTCCGGCTGCGCCTGCGGACGGGGCGCCTGGGCCAGTACCCGACGCTGGCGGAGGCGCAGTCGTACGACTGGTCCCCGGCGGAGCGCGCGCTGCTCGACGCGATGCCGCTGAGTTCGCTGGTCGGCGACGCGGCGAGCGTGCGGCGACAGATCGACGATTTCGCGGACCGCACCGGGGCGGACGAGGTGATGATCACCACCACCCTGCCGAACCTGGCCGACCGCGCGCGCGCCCTGACCGGACTGGCGCGCGAGTACGATCTGCCAGAGCGCGCGGACGTGGCGGCGCGGGAGTTGGTGGGGGTGTAAAGCCTCTACGCCCTCACCCCGGCTCGCAACTGCTCGCCACCCCTCTCCCAATCTGGGAGAGGGGCTTTTTTGCGGGGAGTAGCGCTGCCTATACCCTCACCCCGCCGCCTGCGGGTGGCACCCCTCTCCCCATCCGAGGAGAGGGGAGGATTGTTGCTAGCGTTGTCGTTTCCTGCGAAGTGGATAGCTTTTCGGAAGGGGCTATTGTAACCAAACACCAATGCGGTAATCCAAAAGTGTTTGGGACGGCGATGGCCCCCGCTCCTCGGATGGGCGGGTGCCCTCTGGGCGGCGGGTGGCGAGCAGTTGCGAGCCGGGGTGAGGGCCGTCAGGGCGAGTGCAACCTACTTCACCTCGTACACCTTCATCACCTCGTCGCCGTAATGGTTGATGACCTTGACGGCGATCTTGTGCCGCTCGGGGACGGGGAAGGGGCGGCTGACGGTGCGGTAGAGGGCGTCCCAGGCGGCCTCGTCGATCTCGGCGCGGAGGGCACGTTTCAGCTTGTCGTAGGGCTGATCCGCGCCGGTGAAGTAGGCGTGGCGCACGAAGAAGCCCTCCTCGTTGTAATTCGTGTCGATGAACCAGCAGGCGATATCGTCCGTGGCGTTGCTGCGGATCTGCCCGGTGGTCGGGTCGTAGACATCGAGGCCGCGAATCTCCACGGTTACGTCGTCGCCCGCGCGGCGCACGGCGATGTCCGGCTCGCCGAAGACCATGAAGAGGTTGCCCGCGCCGGTCTTCTTCAACAGATCGTCGCCCATCGCCAGGTCGGGGTTCATCTTGGCCGGGAGGACGGTGATCCGCCCGTACCGCTTCGCCTCCTCGGAGACGTGCGGGTCGAACGCGAAGCCGCAGACGATCACCAGGTCGTACCCCAGCCCGCGCGACGCCTCCTTGACCGCGTCGCGAATGATGTCCGCGCCGACCGTGCCATATTCCGGGCCGATGCAGACCGCCACGCGCCGTGTCTGCTCCCCCTCGGTGTATTCGCCATCCGCGTGCAGCCATTCGCCCGCGTATGGTTCGAGGCGGTCGAAGAGCAGTTTTTCGCCCTGCTTGCCGTTCTGGACGCCCGATTTGCGGAGGTTCTCGATGATCGTCAGCGCGAAGCCGCCGCCCCCGAGGACGCGGACACTCGCCCCCGCGATCCCTTCCTCGGCGTGCTGGCGCTTGGTCTCGGCGCTGATCTGGCGGTGCGGCGACAGGCTCTCCACGGTGAAGGGGCCGGTCACGCGGACCCGCCCGCGCTCCTCGTAGGGCTGATCGTAGAGGGTTTCGCTGTCCGCGTGGCGGGCGATGGCGGCGTCGATCTCGGCGCGTGTCATCCCTTCGTGGATGTCGGGGTTGTTGGCGATCGACTTGAGGGTGACGTGCGGCACGCGCCGGTAGACGAAGCCCGCGCGGACGTCGTTGGCGGGCGCGCGGTCGGGTGGCACCGCGCCGGTCAGTTCGGCCTCCCGTTTGACGCCCTCCGCCGAATCGGCCAGGAGGTAGTAGGGGTAGCGCGCGGTCATCAGCCGCGTGCGCGCCAGCGCCAGCGCGACTCGGCTGGTGTCGATGGTGATCCAGCGTCGCCCCCATTGCTCCGCGACGTAGGCGGTGGTGCCGCTGCCACAGGTGGGGTCGAGGACGAGGTCGCCGGGGTCGGTGGTCATCAGTAGGCAACGCTTGATCGCTTCCGTGGCAGTTTGCACTACATAGACTTTTGGATCGGTGCGGCTTTGAACACCGCCAATATCGAGCCAAACATTTGCTTGCGGGAAGACGGGGAAATCATCGAGGAAGCGAATGTAACGGATCGAATCTCCTTCGACGACGACTCGTCCTGTAATAGCAAGGTTCTTCAAACCTTGAACCGTAGTTTTCCAATGTAATCCGGCTCGCGGAGTCCACTGTCGTCCTTTGAAAGAGAATATCTGCCCAGAAAAATTCGACGCGCCTTGCGACGTCAGATCAGCTGACGTCGCAAGGCGCGTCGAATCGAAACCACTATCCCTTAAGCCCGTAAACGAACTTACAGGGCGGTATTTAGAAGCTCCTTCCTCTCCTGCCGCTTTATCTTTATAGAGGCTCCGATACTTCATCTCCGAAAGATTTTTGGCATACCAAATTATGGTATCCGTTACCGACGACAGGTAATCTCCTGAGAAACCTGTGGTTTTAGCAAACGCAATCTGGACCACGAAATTCTCTGCGCCAAAAACCTCATCAAGCATGTTCCGTACCAAATGCACGTTCTCATCGCCGATCTGTACGAAGATGCTGCCGCTCTCCGTCAGCAACTCCCGCGCAGCAACCAGGCGGTCACGCATGTAGGTCAGGTAGGAGTGGATACCCAACTCCCAGGTATCGCGGTACGCCTTGATCTGCTCCGGCTGGCGCGTGGCGTCCTCCGCCTTGCCATCCTTCACGTCGCGCTTGCGGGTGCTGACCTGCCAGTTGGAGCCGAACTTGATCCCGTAGGGCGGGTCGAAGTAGATGCACTGGACCTTGCCGCGCAGCGCCTCCTTCTCCGCGAGCGAGGTCATCGCCAGCAGGCTGTCGCCCAGGATCATCCGGTTGGACCAGTGCTGCTCGTGCTGGTAGAAGTCCAGCATGTCCGCGAAGTCCGCGACGCCATTGAAATCCGCGAAGAGGCTCGCCTGGGTGTCGGTCGCCGCCGCGCCCTGCCGCGCCGCCGCACGGATGTCCTCGATGGTCGCGCGCGGGTGGATCTTCTCCTGGGTGTAGATCGGCACGACCGGCACCGCGAGGTCGCTGCGGTCCTGCTCATCCTTCCCTTTCCAGACGAGTTGGGGATCGAGCGAGGGGTCGCGCGGATAGAGGAGCGGCGGCGGGGCGTCGTCGGGGACGTGGTTGCGGAGTTCTTCGGTGGGGTTGTTGAGGCGGGTGTCGGTGTGCTGGATGCTTACAATTGTATTTTCAATGGGAGGGGGGGTAACTGTTTGCGGGGCATGGTGTCATCTCCTTATTGCGCGGCGGCGGGGCTTTGGCCCTCACCCCGCCGCCTGCGGGCGGCACCCCTCTCCCCATCCGAGGAGAAGGGAGGATTGTTCTCATCGCGGTGGTGGCAAATCACCGTTGTTTGTTGCCACCGTCGGCCTACACACGGAGAGAAAGCTCTTCACGGCACTGCGTCTCGCAGTTGCCTTTTGGGTTCGTTCTCCCCCCTCTCCTCGGATGGGGAGAGGGGGTGCCGCCCGCAGGCGGCGGGGTGAGGGTGGCCGTAACCCCCTCAGTCCGCCGCCCAGTTGGTGCGCGCGGGCGCGGGCTGGCCGCGAATGGCGGCGCGGACGGTGTCGATGCTGTCCCAGGGGTCGGTCACTTGCACAAAACTCCAGCGCCCGAACTCGCCGTGCGCGTTGACGGCGGGGAGCCAGAAGCTTTCGGTCGTCGCCACCTTCTCGGCCTTATCCTTCTTGGCCTCGCCGGACACTTCGACGATCAGGTTCAGCAGATCGGGCTGGCCGTCGTCCACGCGGGCGATGAAGTCGGGGACGTACTGGCGCTCCTCCCCCTCGTAGGTGTAGGGGATGGTGAAGCCGAGCCCCTGATTCTTGACGTAGGCGCGGACCTCCGGCAAATCTTCGAGTACCTGCGCCATCTTCTGCTCCCAACTCGCGGTGTCCGCGACGACGTGGGAGATCTGGCAGCGGTCGGCGCGGGTGGCGTAGGTCGGTTTGGTGGTGTCGAAGTCCACGTAGCGGGTCGAGCCGAGCGCGTCGTAGGGGCGGAGGATCGGCGCGATCTGCTTGTCCTGCCCCTCCGCCTCCACGATTCCCCGGTAGATCCGCTCCGCCGCGTCGTAGGTGAACTCGGTCAGCAGCAGCAGTTGCGGGAAGGTGTTGTCGGCGTAGGTCACGCACTCCGCCAGCCAGCGCCGGGTGATGTCGAGGAGTTGCGGGAAGTACCAGTGCTTCACGTTGCCGTCGCGGTCCCGGAACTTCTGCTCCAGCGTGCGCCGCGCGATCACGAAGACGACCTCCTGGAGGCGGTGCTCGCGTAACTCGTCCAGTGTGTGTACCCCGCCTTCCCCGACGATCGGGTCGACCTGCACGCGGGTCGGCACCTCGTGGGTGGTCAGCGCGAGGCGTTCGGCGGGGCCGAAGGTCGCGCGCAGGGGGCGATCGCTGAGCGTGTAGTGGTAGCCGACGACGCGCGGGAAGGTGATCTCGCAGGCGATCCGCTCTTCGAGCGCGCGCACGCGGACCGAGGGGCGCGGCGTGACCGGCGGTCCGACCTTGCCGTTCGCCGGGATGAAGGAGAAGGGGACGCCATAGACATCGGCGTATTCCGGCGGGAAGCGGCCATCGTCGCCGGGTGCATAGCTCATCCGGCGCAGCGCGCGCCCCACCACCTGCTCGCAAAGGAGTTGGGTGCCGAACGCGCGCACGCCGAGGATGTGGGTGACGGTGTTGGCGTCCCACCCCTCGGTCAGCATCGAGACCGAGACGACGCAGCGCACGCCCTCGCCGAGCTTCCCGGCCTTGCCGACGGTGTTCATCACCTCGCGCAGCAAGTCCTCGTCGGTGATCTCGCTGACATCGCGCCCCGGATAGCGGCGGCGGTAGTCGGCCTTGAACTCGTCGAGCTCGCGCGCCGCGATCTGCTTGAAGTCGGCGCTCGTCCCCTCGCCGGATTCTAGCTGCTCGCTGTCCACCAGGATCGTGTTCGGGCGGGCCAGCCACGCGCCCTCGCACACGTTGCTGAAGATGTCGAGCTTGCCGGGGATCGGGATGGTCGCGCCGTCGGCCAGCGTCCGCTCCCACCCCGCGACGTAGTCGTAGACCATCTTCGAGACGTTGGTGTTGTTGCAGACGACGATGAAGACCGGGGGCGTCTGCCCGCTGAGTTGCGCGTCGGCCCGCGCCTGCCAGGTGCGGTAGGAACGCTCGTAGTGGCCGTAGAGGCTGTGGAGGGCGCTTTCGAGTTCCTTCGGCAGGTTCGGCTCGCCCCCCTGCGTGGCCGTGCCGCGCCCGCGCTTCGGCAACTGCTCGCGGATGGTCGGCCAGAGCGCGCGGTAGGCCGGCCCCTCCGCGCCCATCGCGTCGTCGGATACCGGCACGCGCGGCACCTTCACCAGCCCCGACTCGATCGCGTCGATCAGCGAGAAGTCGGAGACGACCCAGGGGAAGAGGGTGCCCTCCTGGTAGCCGGAGCCGCGCAGGAAAAAGGGCGTGGCGGAGAGATCGTAGACGACCTTGACGCCGAGCTTCGCCTTGACGGCCTCCACGCCGGAGATCCAGACGCGCGCCTCCTCGTCGCGCTTCTTCGCCTCCGCGCGCTCCTCGCCGCTCAGCTTCGGCTCGTCCGGCACCTCGGCGGGGCGGCGACGGTAGCAGTGGTGCGCCTCGTCGTTGATCACGACGATGTTCTTCTTCTGCCCCAACTCGCGGCAGACGCGCCGCACCATCTGGTCGGGCGTCTCGGTGAAGGGGCTGGCCCCCTCCTGCCCCTTGCGGAGGATCTTCTTCGTCAGCGCCGCCGCCTCGATCTGCTCCCGCTGCTTGAAGGCGTGGTAATTGGTGATGACGATCTTAGCCTGCCCTAACCCTTCGAGGAGATCGACCGGCAGGAGATCGAGCGCACGGTAGTAGTTGCTCGGCTCGCTCGGCAGCAGCACGCGGAGGCGATCGCGGATCGTGATCCCCGGCGCGATCAGGAGGAAGGCGTCGGAGAAGCGGGGATCGCGCGAGTTCGCCAGCTTGTTCAGCGCTTGCCAGGCGATCAGCATCGCCATCACCACCGTCTTGCCGCTACCGGTCGCCATCTTCGCGGCCATCCGGTAGAGGAGCGGATTCGAGGCGGCGTTCTGTCGCTCCAACTCCTCTTCCATCCACCCATCGCCGAAGCGCCGTGCGACTTCGGTGATGTAGATGATCGTCTCCAATGCCTCGATCTGGCAGAAGAAGAGGCGGCGTTCGCGCTCCGGCTCCTGCCAGTAGGCGAGGAGGCGCGCGGTCGTCTTGGTCACGCCCTGGTAGCCGCCGCGCCGCCAGAGGCCGACGCGCTCGCGCACGCGGTTGATGAAAAGGTTCTCCTGGCGGCGGTTCTTCGTCCATTCTTCGTGGGGTAAGGAGAGCTGCTGCTTCCCCTTCATCTTCGGCTGCGCGATCGGCACGAGGTACGAACTGGAGCGTCGTCCGGCGACGATCTCGTTGGTGATCCCATCGTCGGTGAAGTGGAAGTGTCGCTCTGGCTCGCTGAACGGCGCATTCAAGACCGGATCGGTGATCACCACCTTCGTCGCCGACATCGCCCCTCACCCTCGCCGCATCGCTGGTTCACTGAGGAACGGAATGTAATGCAGGGGTAGTGGTGTTGTCAAAAAGAACACTTGTTCTTTGACGGAGAGGGTGCCGAGGCGATGTGGGTTGCCGATGGACTGAAGTCCCGGCTGGATGGCTTGCGGCCACAAAGTCCGCCTGCGCGGACTGGAACGATGCCAGCATTTGTGGCACCCCGATAAGCCCGTGTTGGCGATGCCCCCTCTCCTAGAATTGGGAGAGGGGGTGCCGCCGAAGGCGGCGGGGGTGAGGGCCGTCCCCGTTCGCGATGCCGCCGCATTCACGGCACCGGCGAAGCTTATCTGCGCGGGCTAGTGCCAGCTATCCCAAACGCCGCAGCGTCACATAGCGTGCCCCTTTCCCTGAGAGGCGGGTGCCCTCTGGGAGGCGGGTGGCGAGCAGTTGCGAGCCGGAGTGAGGGCCGATCCCCACTCAATACTTGTACTCGCCCCGCTCCGGCTTCGTATCCGTGAGCACCACGCCGAGCAGCGTCGCGCCGACCCGTTCGAGTCCTTCCTTGGCGCGCTGCGCGGCCGGGCGGCGGGTATGGCCCGCGCGCACGATGAGCAATGTCCCATCGGCGATGGCGGCGATCGCCAGGGCGTCGGACACGGCGGTCACGGGCGGGGCGTCGATGATGACGAAGGTGGCGGCCTCGCGCGCCCAGGCGAGCAGCGACCGGAAGCGGTCCGACGCCAGGAGTTCGGCGGGGTTCGGCGGGATGGGGCCGGCGGGGAGCAGGCGCAGCCCCGGCACGCTCGTCGGCACCAGCGGCGGCTCCGCGCCCGTCTCCCGCAGGAAGGTCGCGAGGCCCGCGTCGCCCGGCACACCGAGGAGGCGGTGCAGCCCCGGCTGGCGCAGGTCGGCGTCGATCAGGATCGTCGGGTCGCCCGCCTGGGCCAGGGCGATCGCCAGGTTGGCGGCGGTCGTCGGGCGCGCGGCCCCCGAGCCGGTGTCGGCCAGGAGGATGACGCGCGGCGACCCTTCGCCTCCCGCGAACTTGATGTTGGCGCGCAGCGCCCGAAATGCCTCCGCCGCCGGGGAATCGGGCGCGCTCAACGTCGCCAGCGCCTGGTTCGGGGTGCTCATCGTTGCGGTGTCCTTTCGTGTAGTCGGCAGTCGGCGGTCGGCAGTCGCGAGCGATGCCGAGGTGTCAGCGCCCTGCTCACGTTATCTCTCTGCCGACTGCCGACCGCCGACCGCCGACTCGCCCTTCGGTATCCGTGCCACGGTCGGCAGGCCCAGGTGGCGGCGTACCTCGGTGGGGGTGCGGAGGGTATCGTCCAGGTATTCGAGGGCGAACGCCAGCGCCAGCGCCAGCGCAACCCCCAGGATCGCGCCCGCCACCGCGTTCAGCTTCGGGCGCGGGGCGCTCGGCTGGCTCGGCACCCCGGCTGAGCCCAACTGCGTGATGTTGAGACGGAGGATCGGGGCGAGCGCGCCGTCCGGCAACACGATCGGGGTGCCGTTCGGCGTGAAGCGCGGGAATTGCTGCAAGAGCCGCGCGCTGTCCTCGTTGTTGTAGGCGATGAAGGCGGCGGCGACGGCGTTGACGATCGCGGCGGCGCGGCGCGGGTCGCTGTCGGTGGCGGCGATCTGGATCGTGTTGTTGTCCGGGCTGTGCGCCAGCGCCAGCTTCCCGCTGATCGTCCCCGCGTCGAGGCCGTAGGGGCGCAATTCGTCGCGCGCCGCCGCCCGCGTGGCGACCTCGCCGCTGGCGATGATCGCTTTCAGCGGCGCGAGGCGGTTCTTCGCGGCGATGTCGTTGCCCTGGTCGAGCGGCTCGGCGGTGACGGCCAGCGTGGTGCTGGTGCTATAGGTCGCCGGTTGCCCCGCCGTGGAGAGATAGGCGACGACCGCCGTGACGAGCGCCAGCAGCGGCACGAGCCACCAGCGGCGCAGGATGATCCGCAGATACTCCTCGGGGCGCATCTAGACCCCCCCGGCGCGACCGGGTGCCAGCGCACCCCGCCGACCCGTGCGCGCATCGCCGGGGATCTCCCCGAGGACCGGCAGCCCGAGCGCCTTGCTGGTGCCTTCGGCGTCGCGCAGGCGATTGTTGAGGTAATCGAGGAGGAAGGCGAGCGCGAGCGCGGCGAAGATGGCGAGCACCGTCTGGAGGGCGACGTTGAGGAGGCGCTTCGTGAGGTCGCCGCGCGCCTCGATCGGCTGGTCGATGGTGAGCGCCGCCGCGCCCTGCTGGGAGACGAGATCGCCCTTGCTGAAATACTTGAGCGGATCGCGCTGGAAGGTCAGGCCGATCGCGCGGCTGATCGCCACCGTGCGGTCGCGGTCGCCGCTCGCGATGTCCACGATCAGCACGCGGTGGGTGCGCCGTGCCAAAAAGGAGCCGCGAATGTCCTTGTCCTCGACGTTGAGCCCGAAGGCCGGCCCGCGCAACGTCGCGGCGACGGCATTGGCGAAGACGTTGCCGTTCAACACCTCCACGAGATCGTCCACCGCATACTCGGTCGCCAGGTAGTTGTAGTAGTTGTCATAATGGAAGTAGTCGCCCGTGTTGGCCCCCTGTGGCGGGGCGAGGACGAGTTGCATTTTCAGCTCGGCCTCATAGCTCGGCGGTTTGATTGCCCAGATCAGCAAGGAAACGATCAGCACGAGTGCGGGCAGCGCCAGCACGAGCCGTCGATAATGCCAGAGTATCGCCCAATAGCGTCGCAGTTCCATGAATCATCCTCAGTAGTCAGTAGTCAGTAGTCAGGGGAGCGAGATGGCTTTCCGTCAGCCCTACTGGCTACTGACTACTTCGCTCACAAACTCCGCCATTCTCCGGCGAAAGACTGCCGCATCAAAATCCCGCGCGTGCGCGCGGATCGCGTCGGGATCGAAGGCCATCGTCTCGCGTTGGCGCACCGCCGCGACGATCGCCTCCGGCGTCTGCTCGTCGAAGAAGACGCCGGTAACGCCGTCGCGCACCGTCTCCAGCGCGCCCCCCGCGCGGAAGGCGAGGACCGGACGCCCAGCGGCCTGCGCCTCCACCTGCGCGATGCCGAAGTCGTCCTCCGCCGGGAAGATCGTCGCGCGGCATCCGGCGTAGAGACGGTCCTTCTCCGCCTCGGAAACGGCCCCCAGGAAGGTGATGTTCGGCCCCGCCAGCGCTTCCAGCGCCGCGCGGTCGCGCCCAGACCCGGCGATCCGCAGCGGCAGGCCGAGCCGGTTGAACGCCTCGACCACGATATCGAGCCGCTTGTAGGGGACGAGGCGGGTCAGGACGAGATAGAAATCGTCCGGCTCGCCGACGGCGGGCGCGATGGCGGTGCGGACGGGCGGATGGATGATCGCCGCCTCGCGCCCGTAAAAGCGGCGGATGCGGTCGGCCACGACCGCCGAGTTGGCGATCAGCCGATCGACGCGGCGGGTGCCACGCACGTCCCAGCGTTGCAGCGCGCGGAGGACCGGGGCCAGCGCCGCGCGGGTGGCCGGGTTCAGCCGCTCGCGACGGGCGTAGTCGGCGGCGGACCAGGCGAAGCGCATGGGGCTGTGGCAGTAGCAGATGTGGCGCGCGCCAGGCGGCGGGACGATGTTCTTGGCGAAGGCGCTGCTCGACGAGACGATCAGGTCGTAGCCGCGCAGATCGAGCCGCGAGAAAGCGACCGGATAGAGCGGCAGGTACGGCTGGTGGTGGCGCATGATCCGCGGCAACCCCTGCATGAAGGTGGTGCGGATCGGCCAGGCGCGATAGGCAGGGGGCATCCCCGCGCGGTCGTAGATCGAGGTGAAGATCGGCGCGTCGGGCCAGATGGCGTGGAACTCCTCCAGCACCCGCTCCGCCCCCCCCGACTGGTTGAGGTAATCGTGGACGAGGGCGACGCGCGTCCCCACTGGCAGGGTCGGAGGGGTTGCCGGGGGGGTCGGACGCTCCTGGATCGCCGCGCCGTGCTGTCGGGTCATCAGTAGGCCCCGCGCCGGGTCACGACCGCCGGGATCGTCCAGAGGAGGATCTTGATATCGAGCCAGATCGACCAGCTCTCGGCGTAGTAGAGATCGAAGCGCACCTGCTCGTCGAAGGTGAGATCGCTGCGCCCGTTGACCTGCCAGAGGCAGGTGAGGCCGGGGACGATACTCAGGCGCTGGCGATGCCAGGGGTCGTACTTCTCCACCTCCTCCGGGACGTGCGGGCGTGGGCCGACAAGGCTCATGTCGCCGCGCAGGACGTTGAGGAGGTTCGGCAATTCGTCGAGGCTGGTGCGGCGCAGGAGCTTGCCGATCCGAGTCACGCGCGGGTCGTCCTTCATCTTGAAGGCGACGCGGTCGCCGGTATAGTCGGTGCTGGCCGCGAGCCTGGCGTAGTCTTCGTGCGCGCCGGTGTGCATCGAGCGGAACTTGTAGCAGGTGAAGTGCCGCCCGTCGCGCCCGACGCGGCGCTGCCCGTAGAGGGCGGGGCCACGGGAATCGAGGCGGATCAGCGCGGCGATCAGCAGCATCGGCAGCCCGACGAGCAGCAGCCCCACGCCACCGACCAGCAGGTCGAACGCGCGCTTGATCCCGGCGTTAGGACCGCGCAGGCCGCTGTCCTGCGTGGAGATCAGCGGCAGGCCATTGAGGGCGTGGATGCTGACGCGGTCGAGGCTCAGTTCGAAGAGATCGGGGACGAGGGTGAAGGAGACGCGCCCGTGGCGGCACTGCTCGATCGTCCAGTAGAGCTGGTCGTGCGCGTTGGAGGGGAGGGCAATGATCACCTCGTCGATCGCCGCGCTGCGGATCGTCTCCGGCAGATCGTGGATCGCCCCGAGGCGTGCGGGGCGGATCACCGCGCGCTGCGTGGCGATCGCCCAGTCGGTCGCGCTCGGCGTGTCATCCACGAAGCCCGCCAGCGTGTAGCCGAGGCCCGGCTGCCCGAGCAGCGCGCTCATCACCCGCTCCCCCGCCGGCCCGGCCCCGACGACGAGGACGCGCTCGGTCCAGCGCCCGCGCGCGCGCATCCAGGTCACGGTGCCGCGCCAGGCGAGCCGCCAGAGGAGGAGCAAGCCGACGATGATGACGAGCGCATAAAGGAAAATCGCGCGGGAGAAGGCGAGCTTCTGATAGTAGAAGACCGCGACGATCAGGACGCTGAAGCTCAGGAGGGCGCTGCTGCCGACGAGCAGCGCCTCATCGAGGAAGCCGGTCCAGCGCGGCTGACGATAGACCCCGCGCGCGGCGAAGGCCAGCAACAGCAGCGCTTCCAGGAGGGCGAGGACGGGCGCGAAGAGCCCGAAGGGGCGGTAGTCGCCGGGGACGAAGATGCCGTTGACGACGGTATCCCGCGAGACATCCTCGGGGAAGCCGAGCTCGTAGCGGAGTTGATAGGCCAGCCAGAAGCCGAGCGCGATCAGCGCCGCGTCGATGGCGACCCGGAGTGGCACACCGAGGGGCGGACGCCGCTGCACGCTGTCGGGGAGCGTCTGTATCACCTGTTCGGGTCGTCGTGTGAGTTGCGCCACGCGCCGGTCCCCGTCCTTCAACGGCCCGCCGTATGCCAATACGGCAAGTCTCGTCAGCCCCTTATCGGTATCGTCCGAAGCGGGAGGGAGTATAGCATACGGGGGTCCGGGTGGGCGGCGCTGCGAGAGCAAGAAGAAAGGACGGAACAGGGGGCACAGCGACACAGCGGGGGACGGGAGAAGAATGGGGTTGAGATGGTCCGGTCCGCGCAGGCGGACATTGTGCCCTTCACGGGTAGAGTATGCCCTCCGGGGTAGTGGCTGCCCTCCGGGGCACTTCAGCCCAACGGCATTATTCACGCGGCGGGACGGCCCCCACCCCGCCGCCTGCGGGTATTCGGCGGGCATGATACGGAAGGCGACCGCGTGTGTCCCGCGATAGTCGCGTGCGACCGGATCGTGGCACCGCCTCATTCCGGCCTGTCTCCTGCGAAAAGTGCGAGAAGCGAACTTCTGTGCGGACGCGGGGTTACGCCGCCTCGTACCAGGCGTGCCGACCCTCCTTGAAGCCGTAGTAGACGATGACCAGCCCGGCCAGCGGGTCGGCCCACCACCAGCCGAACAACACATTCAACAGCAATCCCACCAGGACGGCGGCGGCGAGAATCCCGTCGATCAGGGTGACGCGGGCCTCCGTCAGCAGCACCGGATTGGCGAGCTGTCGCCCCGTCGCGAGTTTCCCCCAGGCCAGCAGCAGCATCACCACCAGCGTCGCGGCGAGCCAGGCGATGCCGCCCGGCGATTGTCCGGGGTGCGCGCCAGTCAGCAGGGTAAATGCCGCCTGCGCCAGCACGTAGAGCGCCAGGGCGAAGAAGGCCGCCCCGATCAGCCGCAGCGCCGTCCGCTCCCGATCCTGGCCGATGCTCTTGAGCTGCCACACGACGATGGTCGACGCGAAGATTTCGATCAGCGAGTCGAGCCCGAAGCCCGCCAACGCGACCGAGCGCGCCTTGACCGCCGCCACGATGATGATGCCCGCGCCGAGCACATTCCAGGCGAGGGTGACATATTCGAGGTACAGCCCCCGCTTGAGGAGCGAGGAAGCTGGGGCTAGTGGCGACGTGGACATGGTCGCTCCTTGGTGGTCTGTTTCACGAATGCGTGGCGGGGTGACGGCGTGGGGCTGATCCCTCCCCGCCGCTGCGGCGGCAACCCGCCCCTGAAGCGGGCGGGTGGGGTCGGCCCCGGCCAACCCGCCACGGATCCGTGAAATGCGGCATGTAGCGTTGTCATAATTGCCGGATCGGTGCGGGTCGCGTCAGGTCGGGTCGCCCGCGTCTTGCTCCTCCGTTGGTGCCAACCCCGCTGCGGTGTAGACGGCCCGGGCGAATGTATCGAGCACCTGTCGGCAGATGACGAGCGCCTGCCTTGCCCGTTCGGCCTGCGCGCCCGCGAAGAAGTCGCGCGCCGCGATCCGTTCCAGCCAGCCGACCAGCTTTTGGAGATCCTGCTCGTTCTCCTCCAGTTCGGCGAAGGTGAAGTTATGAATGTCCGTCTCGCGTGCGATCTCATCCAGGAAATCGCGGCAGCGGCCCTGGAACTCGGCATAATCCTGCGCGCGCTCGGTCTGAAACCGCGCCACGATCTCCACCGGGAGCGCCGGACCGAGTGGTCGCGCGACGAAGATCGTCCCGCCGCCCCCATGTGCCCGCACTTCCGCGAGCAGTGCGCCGAAGAACTGCTCGTGTTGCGTGGCGTGCGGTAGCACCCACACGCCATGTTGCAGGCCGAGCGCGCCCGCCGCGCGGAGCCGCCGCCAGACGAGTACGCGCAGGCTCGACGGCGAAGCGGGGAGTTGCGGCAGGAAAAGGAGCCAGGCTGTCGTCTCCATCGGCCCCCCCATCCTTGCCGCAACACCTGTTTCAGGCGTAGAATAGCGCGTGTCGCCGAAGAGTGCAACACCTGTTGCGGACGAGAGTTGCGGCGGGCGGGACAGGGATAGGATGCGATGCTGGCGAAGTGGAAGCGCTGGGCGCGGGCGCTGAAACGGGAGGTCTACGCCCTGTATTTGGCCTGCCGCGACCCGCGCACGCCGTGGTACGCGCGGGTCATGGCTGGCGTGGTGGTGGCCTATGCGTTCAGCCCGATCGATCTGATCCCCGACCCGATCCCCATCATCGGCTATCTGGACGACCTGATCCTCGTCCCGCTCGGGGTGGCGCTGGTGATCCGGCTGATCCCGCCCGCCGTCCTCGACGAGTGCCGCGAGGAGGCGGGACGGCTGATGGGGGCGGGGAAGCCGGTGAGTTGGGTCGCCGCCGGGGTGATCATCGCCGTCTGGCTGCTGCTCGCGGTGTGCGCGGTGTTCTTCATCGCCCGCGTCGTGCGCTGAAGCGATGGGGTGTAGGTGCCGTTCGTCGTATGTCATTCAGCGAGCGTTATGCGGAAGGCGGCAGCGTGTTCCCCGCGATAGTCGGCGGGGCGGACGAGCGTTAGTGCGACGTCATCGCGCCGCCAGACGAGGGGCGCGTCGCTGCCGAGGAGTTCCACGCGGGCGATCGCGCCGTAGAGGTCGCTGTGCGCCTGTACCAATGATCGGGGCGCGGCGGCGGGGGCCATGCTAGTGCATCGTTCCTGAAATACGGTGCAGATCAAAAAACGCGCCGTTCTTATGCTATTAGCGAGCAACTGTAGTACATTGCGGCCTCCTATTTGCACCGTACTTCAGGAACGGCGCACTAGGCTGCGCTGGTGCCGATCGCGCGGCACGCGAGCGGTGAGGAGATTGTCGATGACGGCGAGCGTCGCCACCGCGCCCAAACTACTCTGGCAGAACCGGGATTACCTGCTCCTCTGGGCGGGGCAGGCGGTGTCGATCCTCGGCACGCAGATGTCGCAGCTCGCCTTCCCGCTCCTGGTGCTGGCGCTGACCGGCTCGGCGGCGCAGGCGGGCTTCGTCACCGCCGTCCGCACGGTCCCCTGGCTCCTCTTCGCCCTCCCGGCGGGCGCGCTGGTGGACCGCTGGCCGCGCAAGCCGACGATGATCCTCTGTGGCGCGGGCGGGGCCGTGGCGCTCGGCTCGATCGCGCTGGCCTACGCGCTCGGCGTCCTCACCATCTGGCAGATCGTGCTCGTCTCCTTCATCGAGGGGACGCTGGCGCTCGTCTACGGGCTGGCGGAGTCGAGCGCCCTGCCGCAGGTGGTCTCCAGGGAGCAGTTGCCCGCCGCCGTCGCGCAGCAGCAGGCGCAATACTCGGTCGGCGGTCTCCTCGGCCCGCCGCTTGGCGGCGCGCTCTTCGGGCTCGCGCCCTCCCTACCCTTCCTGCTCGATGCCGTCTCCTACAGCGTCTCCGCCATATCGCTGCGCCTGATCCGCCGCCCCCTGCCCGGCGCGGCGCAGGCGGAGGGTCGCTCGCTGCGCGCCGAGATCGGCGAAGGGGTGGGGTGGCTCTGGCGGCAGCCGCTCGTCCGCTACATGGCCTTCCTGACCGGCGCGCTCAACTTCACCAGCGGACTTGACCTGATCGTGATCGTGATCGCCCAGGCGCGGGGGGCGAGCGCCGCCACGATCGGGCTCCTCTTCGCGCTCGGCGGCGCGGGCGGCGTCCTCGGCGCGGTCCTCGCCCCGCGCATCCAGCGGCGGTTCAGCTTCGGGCAGGTGATCATCGGCCTCACCTGGTTCTCTGTCGGCGTGTTCTTCCTCTTTGCCGGGGCGCAATCACTCGTCGCCATCGCGGCGATCCTGATCGTTTTCTTCACCGTCATGCCTTCGTACGACACGGTGCAATACAGCTACCGGCTGGCGCTGATCCCGGACGCGCTGCAAGGGCGGGTCAACAGCGCCTTCCGCCTCGTTGCGCTGGGGATGCAGCCGCTCGGCGTGGCGTTGACCGGCGTCCTGCTCGAACGGATCGGCGCGACGAGCACGCTGCTCTTCTTCGGCGTCTGGCTGCTCGCGGTGGCGATCCTGACGACGCTGAATCGCCACGTCCGCGTGGCACCGCCGGTCGCGCAGGCGCTCGCGGGTTTAGTGGGGACGAGGTCGACGTGCCATACGTGCCGCCCAACGGCCCTTTCAACGCCTCCCGCTTCGGTGCGACGAAGGCGCGGTACGCCACTCGCGTGATGGTATCCAGGAGGTGTGGACCCAATAGGTCCACACCTTTTTGTGCGTATCTGCGCTTATCCGTGGAGAACCATACGCATGCACCCGCCAATGGGTGCAAGACAGGAGCACTCTCCTCGCTGAAACCCTCACAGGGCTTCATAGAAAATAGAGGGGACGATGCTTATATTTTTGGGGACATACGACATGCGGCGTATGCCGTGAAGCAGTTTCCTTTGATAAGGTCGGTACATTGTGCGGGACTGAATGGCGGGATTAGCACAATGAGACCAGCTTTCGTCACCAAAGGAGAGAAGGCGATACATGGCGGATCAACCGATGGAGCAGGAATCGATCAATGTTCCCTTGGAACATGTCGGCCTGGAAGAAACGCCGATTGTGTTCGTCAACCAATTCCTGGCCCAGGCGCAACAGGATGAGTTCATTCTCATCCTAGGGCAAGTTGCCCCGCCATTGTTCGCGGGTACACCAGAAGAGCAGCTCGTAAAGCTGAGGACCGTTACCAGCGTCAGATCGAATGTAGTCGCGCGTTTCGCGCTCACTCGGACGCGCCTGGATGAACTCATCGCAACCTTGGAAGATATACGCACAAGAGCAGATGCCAGTCGTCCAAGGGGTGAAGAATGAGCGCGCTTCCGAAAGAGCAAAATTCGATTACATTGCAGCCCACGACAGCGCAATACAGCGTCCGTAAATATGCTGTCTCGTCGAACAAGATTGCGCGCACGCGCAGTTCCTTGCCAGACCAGAGTCGCGGCGCGACATGGGTGCTTGATGAGCGTGCCATCAGCAGGGAGACGTATGCAGATGTACGGTGGTATCGAGACAGCTTGTTGGCGCTGATCGATACCAGGGTACACGGCGTGGGTAAGGGGAAAATCGAAGCCGCCCTCACATCAACAAATCAGGGAGAAAGGGGTGACGCTATCGTCAATCAGTATATCCTCGCCGCCCTGAATCACAGTGTCCCGGAATTTCTCGATGAGGACGGGATCTGGTACGCTGAGGTGCCAGAACTTCGCGGTGTCTGGGCGAGTAGCGACAGCGAATCGACATTGACGAGCGAGCTTGCGGCAGCGGTCAAGGGCTGGTTAGAGGTGCGTCTTGCACGAGGCCATGCCATCCCGGTACTTGACGGGATTGATCTCAATGCCAGCCCCGCCGTCTAAGGGCCTCGCGCGGAAATAGGTATCCCGCATGTGGTAGGCTCCTGCCAATGGGGGCTTGTGTCGCGGGGAGGAGGGGCGCGAGGTGGAGTTGACAGAGCCGGTCAAGGTGCTCTTGCGAGAGGCGGCCCAGGCGCTCACGGGCAGCGAACGGCGGCGCTTCCTGGCGCGCACGGTGGAGGAACTCGGCCCCGGTGGGCAGCGGCGCGCGGAGCGGGAGCTGGGCTGGAGTCGGGTGACGATCCGCAAGGGGCAGCGCGAGCTGACCAGCGGGGTGACCTGCCTCGATGCCTTCGCTGCGCGGGCGCAAGCGCGCCGAGGCCCACTTACCGAACCTGCTGGCCGATCTCGAGGCGATCGTGACGGGCCAGAGCCAGACCGATCCTTCCTTTCGGACCACCCGCCTCTATACGCGGCTGACGGCAGGCGAGGTGCGTCGCCAGCTCATCGCG
>JAABUP010004118.1_pt1 | contig 24342 bp, 32 predicted proteins | sample 5559201 | NCBI WGS metagenome assembly JAABUP01 (sample SAMN10711887, study PRJNA513373) | rock metagenome | isolation source: Antarctica rocks | place: Antarctica
ATTCCCGTCACTGCGGATTCCGGCTTCCGACACGCCGTACCGCAGGAACTAATTCCGCGCTATCTGTGTAGTCACGAGGATACCGTCCGGTCCCAACTCAAGACTCTAACTTAACGGCATTGGGCCCTGAGGCTGTCCGTACGGGCCTGGGGAGCCCTGCCCGCTAGCGTTTCCCGGGGGTGGCGGTCCCTCACCGGCGGGCAAGTACCAGCGTTGTGACTGCGGGTCCCATTGCGGGCCGGGGCCGGGAGGCTGCGACACGGGTAAAGCCTTCCTCTGGAGTCCTTGTGCCGTTGCTGGCGGAAGGTCTGGTTGGCAGTCAGGTCGAGAGTGCGTCGCTCAGGTACTCTGCCCATCCACCGGGATGCTCTCGGAGGTGCACGGTGGCGACACCGTCGTCGGTGAGCATCACCGGTGGGCTTTCCTCGGCGGCTCCGGGAGTGATTGTCGCCGTGGTGGTCATCATTGTGGAGCGTAGCTGGTCCGCTTCCGCGTCCCATGCTGTCAGTTCCTCCGACCCCCATACGTGTCCATTCACGGGGTCGGTTGAGCCGGGCACGGAGCGGACCGGGGCTGCGGCTGGGTCGAGGGAAAGGTCGGCTCGTCGCGGCGTGTCGAGTAGATCAGCTCGATGCCCTGGACGCGGACGTGCTCGCGGTGGTGGCCGTAGCGCATGAGCGGGCCGACATGTGGGTGACGACGGAGGCCCGGACGGGTGATGGTCGGGAGCGGAAACCCGACTCCTTCAACCACTCTCAACTTGAACAGGGAGGGTTGAGCCATGCCCGAGACTGTCGCGGTCAGCGGATGTCAGGCGGGTGACCCTGACGTGGCGGGGGACGGTCCCCCCGCGGCGCGCCGAGCACCCGTCCGGGTGCATCCCTAGTTCGCGCTCCTTACGCGAATGAGCGGTCGCAGTGCTGGCAGACCGTGACCCCGCGCTTAGCCGCATAGCCGCACGCCGGGCACTCCCGACGCCGCGGCCGGGTGATCAACCACAGGATGCCGAGGATGCATGCCGCCGGGTCCAGCCCGGGTGGGCACGACGGTGACGTCGATGAGGCGCCGACGATGATCCAGATGAGGAAAATGACGTTGATCACGAGAATGATCCACGTGAAAGGCCGGAATCGGGGCATTAGCGGCGCCGGCGCACAGCAGCGCAGTGTCATCGACCGAGTCCCCACCGGCGAGCATCGACCCGATCACCGTGAGCGCCTTGACCCTGCTGCTCGCACCATGGCGGGCCAGCCGGACCCGCCGATCGACCAGCTCATCCAGCCCCACCTTCTGCGCCAACGCCGAGGCGCAGCTCACTCTCGGCGACATCGACGGCGCGACGGAAACCGTCACGCGGCTCCGCGCGTTGGCGACGGGCTTGCCCGTCCTCGCGCCGCGCTGGCCGCGGGCATGCTCGCCGTCGAACGCGGCGAGCGGAACGCGGCACGCAGCGCCGCGCTGCTGAAGCGACTCGGTCTGCAAGCCAGCAGCACATGCGCCAAGCTCGGCCTGCGCAGCCTCTCGGTGCGCAGGACGAAAGGCCACAAGCCGCTTCGGTGCTCGCCGACGGCAGCACCACCGACGAGACAGCAAGATCCCACCTATGACGTGCGAGTCAAGCTAGCCCGGGCGCTTCATGAGGTGGGAGTTTCCCTTGCTCCTACGTCATGTCTGAAGGGGCGGTTCGCTCGCTGCACCACCCTCCGCAGGTGGTCTCTGAGGACGACGCCTGTGATGGGGCGGGCCACCAGGCCCAGGTATCCGTCCGGTCGAACGAGGACGGCGTCACCACCCCGGGCGCCGTAGGCGGCCCTGAACTCGCCGCCAGTGTCGATCAGGCAGCTCCCGGCGACGAGCAGCGGGTCAATGGCCGTCTCGCCGGCCAGCACCACGTACAGCCGAATGTGGGTAGGCGAGGCCTCCACGGCGTCCGCGACCGCGGTGAGGGCGTCGAGCTGCCCCGGCTCGTCGATGTAGCAGAGCAACGTGTGGTCGTCGCCGACGAGCACGGCGTATAGCCGTAGTGGGTCGGTGACCGCGGGGCGACGCAGGCCACGGCAGTCCGGCGCACGGTCACCCGGCTGCGGACCGCACACGATGGGGTCGCCGGCGACGCCGACGACGACGCTGTTGCGATAGTTCACCAGCAGTTGCGCCTCCCGACGGATCACCACCGATGGGTCATCGGGATCGGCCTCGAAACCCGTCCGCGCATGCCGCACGGTGCGACCGACGACCTCCTCGCCCACAGGACGGCGTTCGTTGTCGTAGCTGGCGAGTAGGTCGGGCGCGGCGACGCCCTGCACGGCGAGGGCGAGCTTCCAGGCCAGGTTGATGCCATCTTGAATACCGGTGTTCATACCCTGAGCGCCGGTCGGCGGGTGGATGTGCGCGGCGTCCCCCGCGACGAACACCCGTCCGTCGCCGTAGCGGTCGACGATGCGATGGCTGATCCGGAACACCGACGACCACCGCGTGTCCGCGCGGTGGTGGGCTCGGGAGAGAGCCGGTCGAGCACGGCCTGCAGGTGGCCCAGCTCAGGCGCGTGGCCCGCTTCCATACCGTGGGCGACCGTGTCCGCCGGGGCGGTCGCCAGCTCCGGTGGGGCCAGCATGGACATGCGGTACCGACCGCGACCGGGCAGCGGGATGGCGACAAGGATGTCGTCGGGCTCGTCCGCGCGGTGTCGAAGGGCCCGAATGCCGTACCCCGGGGGCTGGGACCAGTCGACCTCCACGTCGCCGAGCATGTACTCCTCGGGGAACGCGTCGCCACCGAACTCGAGGCCCAGACCCTTGCGCACGACGCTGTGCGCCCCGTCGGCGCCGACCAGGAACCCGGTCCGCTCGATCCGCTCACCCTCCCTTGTCCGTACCCGCGCCGTCACACCGTCGGCGTCCTGGGAGAAGCCGATCAGTTCGGAGCCCCGCTCCACAGTCCCGCCCATACGGTGCAACAGCTTGTTGAGCAGGCGTTCGGTCACATATTGGGGCAGGGCGAGGAACCCGTAAGGGACGTCCGCGGGCAGCTCCAACTCCATTCGGGCGACCTGCTCGCCGTCGACGTACACGATCTGACCCCGGATCGGGACTGCCGCATCCAAGACGTCCCGGAGCAACCCGCTTTGCTCCCACAGCTCCAGGGTCCGCGGCTGGAGCCCCACCGCCTTCGCGTACTGCGGCGGAGCGTCGAGACGGTCGATGATTCGCACACCGAGCCCTCGGCGCGCCAACTCGGTAGCCACTGTGAGCCCCACCGGTCCGGCGCCCGCCACCAGAACGTCGCTGTCCATCAGCCCCCGCCCCGTTTGTCCCCTCACCACTGATTCCGGCGAAACCGCGTGGCTCCTCCTGGCCGCCGTTCGACGGGTCCATGATCGACGTCGGACGTCATCAGCCAGTAGACGCAGACCGCGCCGCTACGTCAATGACCCTACGACCACCGAACGTCGCGGACGTTCGAATGGTCCCTAAGGATTGGCCCCCAGGACCGGACACTGACGGTGTGGGTCAGCGATCTTGGTCAGGCCCGGTGTGGGCTGCTTCGTAGTCCAGCGGGCTGAGCATTCCAACGCTGGAATGGCGTCGCATCGCCCGCCGCGAGACCGAGGACAAGTCCAAGCTCGGACGTGTCCGCTGGGTCGTCGAGCGCACCGTGTCCTGGCTGCTGCGGTTCAAGCGCCTCGGGCTGCGCTACGACCGCACCGAAACCACCCTGCGACCCTTGCTGCTGCTCGCCACCTCGATCATCAACATCCGCCGACTCGTCCAAGCCGTCGGGTTCTGAGACCAGGTCTTAGCGACGACCGCCTGAGCCCAAGGACCACTTCGAGTATCTGTGCACCCGACTTCGAAATCGGACACCGCTGGAGGCGTGCCCTTGTCGTTCCCTGGTCCGATCCGTCACCGCTTCTCGGCCAGCAGGATCGCCAGAACCGAGTCGCGGTCGACCACGCGGGCGAGGTCCTTCTGCAACGCGCCTGGGCGAAGGACTACTGCGACCGGAACATGGCCGGCCGCTGAAGAACGTGGCGGCGAGCGCGCACGGTGGGCCGTAAGCACACGGACCCGCGTCGGGAGGGCTGCAGCCACCCGACAGCCGCCCCTGCGTTGTCTGAGCGTGGGACCAGCGCCGCCGCCACCCCCGGCCACCCGGCCGTGCCCGCCTCGTCTGGGGCAGCGCGGCCGGGTGGCATCCACAAACGCATGGCCGTGGCACCGACCGCGGTACCAGTGACCCCGTCCCCATCGAGGAGGTAATGGCCGTGAGGATCAGGCAGGCCCGGCGATGTCACGCGCACCGCACTAACGGTGATGTCCGGTGCCGTGCTTACGCGATCAACGGTGGCACGGTGTGCGTCGCCCACGGGGGCCGGGCCCGGCAGGTGCGGGCGGCAGCGGACCGCCGGCTCGCGGAGGCGCAGGCGTTCCGGGTGCTCGCGTTGGAGATGGCCCGGACCCAGGTCGACCGGAAGTTGTGGCAGTGGGCGCGGGAGCAGGCCGCCGCCGAGGTTCTGGGCCTGCCCGTCGAGCGGATCAGCCGCTGGCATCTCCTTGAGGCTCAGCGGCGTGACCCTCGGCCGGGGTGGGACGACCCGCCGCCGCCGCGGCAGGACCGCCGGTATGCTTGCTAACCGGCGTGGTCGCCGCGCCACCGGTGGTCGGCCTCTCCTCGTGATCACCGGATGAACGGAGCACCATGGTCGACATGACCCCTGACGTCCCGACCGCGAGCGAGCGCGTGCGTGCCTTGGCGGAGATGACCACCGAGGAGGCGGGCCGGAACGAGGGTCGGTTGCGCGCCTACCTCCGTGGTGCCGCCGACGCCCTGGCTGTCGCTGAGCACGAACAGGATGGCGCCGTCCCGATTCGTTCAGATCGGGACACATCGTAGGTGATCATGGTGTGACCAGGTAACCGCTGGTCGCATGGTCCCGAAATACCGTCCCCGTAGCTATGTCCCGGAAGATGTCCGTCCGCTAGGATGAGGGACATGACCACCCCGACCGGCCAGCTGCTCGGCTACACCCGCGTGAGTACCGACGCCCAGCACCTTGATGCCCAGACCGACGCCCTGCTCGCGGCCGGGGTCGACCCCGAGCGCATCTACCGGGACAAGCTCTCCGGTGCCCGTGCCGACCGCCCCGGCCTGCTCGCGCTGCTCGGCTATGCCCGTGAAGGCGACACCATCGTCGTGTGGCGCCTCGACCGGCTCGGGCGGTCCCTGAGCCACATCGTGTCGACGGTGGCGGACCTGCGGGCCCGCGGCGTCCACGTCCGGTCGATCACCGACGGCGCCGACTCGTCGACGCCCACCGGCCGGATGATGATCGGCCTCCTGGCCACCCTCGCGGAATACGAGCGGGAGCTGATAAACGAACGCTCGGCGGTGGCCCGCAAGGCTGCCCGGGACCGCGGGAAACAGGTCGGCCGTCCCGCCGCGCTCAACCCTGACCAGGCCCGTCAGCTCCGCGCCCTGCACGCCGCCGGCGAGTCGGTGCCGAGCCTGATGGCGACGTTCGGGATCGGCCGGTCCACCGCCTACCGGATCATCAACCACGACGAAGCGGTGACCTCCAGCTAGAGCGTCCCCGTGAGGTTCACCCGTCCGGTCGCTGCCGATCACGGTGCCGGGAGGTGACCCTCAGGAGGCGGGGGGTCGGCCCGCCGGGCGCCGTCGAGCACACCCCCCCTGTGCCCGGCGAACCGGCGGACCGCCCTCCGCGCCACCCGCTGATCGCGGAGGCCCGGACCACGGCGATCCCGAGGGCGTCGCTGGCCCGCCGGCCGGTCACGCGCAACGGGCACCGGCCCCAGGTCAGTCCTGCTCGCCGTGGCTTTGCTTCTCGCCTAGCTGGCGCTTGAGGTCGTCGAGGTCCCACCGGTAGGTGCCGGCACGGGTGACGAACGCCGGCGTGACGTAGCTGTCCCTGGCCCATCGGGACAGCGTCCGAGGCGAGATCGCTAGCTCCGCTGCGGCGTCGGCAGTGTTCATGAGGGGGGCCACGGAATGCATCGTGACGTGCCTGTGTGCGTCCGTGACGTCCGACATGCGCGTCTGTCCTCTCGGTACTTCTCATGACTCCTAGTGGCGTCGAGTGTCCTCTCAGGTCTACGGTGACCGCTAGTGGCCGCGCATGGCCGCTCTTGACCTGAGGAGACACCGTCATGATCCGCACCGTCCCTGTCGCCGCCGAGATGCTGAACCTGGTCGCCGCCGGCCTCTGCGAGGCCGTGATGGTCTGGGAGGACGTCGCTGGTCGGCGCACTCTCACTGACCGGCAGGAGACCGACCCCGACACCGGGGAACTCGTCTGGACCGCCTACCTCATGTGCTCGGCGGGGGACCGGCCCGAGATTCTGCAAGTCCGGGTCCCGGCCCCTCAGGTGCCGGTGCTGACCGTGTTCGGCCCCGTCGCGGTCGACTTCCTCGAGGTCGGGGTGCGAGTCGACAAGGCCGGGAAGCTCGCCGGCTACTGGTCGGCCCGCGGGGTCCGTGACGCGGTCCAGCCCGGTAGGCGCAACGGCTCGACCTCGTCGCCCGAGCCCGCGTCGTCCGCGGCCTGATCCAACCCTCTGCGACGGGCCCGGCCGGCTTCCCCGCGGTCGGGCCCGTCGTCGCCCTGGGAGGCGACCCCATCATGACCATGACTCGACCTCACGACGTCCAGTGCGACCCACCGGCCGCGCCCACCGCCGACGTGATGGTGAGCCCCGACTGCCGCTGCCGGGTGCCTCGCCACGACACCGGCCGCTGCGCGTCCTGCCGGGTGCAGGTCCCGCTGTTCGAGGTGTCCTCGTGACCGCCGGCCCCGGCGACCGGGACCCCCGGTTCACCGCCGGCTTCATCGCCGACGTTTGCGCGGTCCTCGAGGCGCACGGCTACCGGCTGCCCGCCGACGAGGCCGAGGCGGATCGGGCCCGCGGTGGTGCTGTCGGCGCCCTGAGCCGGGTGGTCCGCGTCTACGAGGGCGGCCCGTGGGCGGTGCCCCCCGATGCGTAGTGGTCCCGGCCGTCCCCTCGAGCGGCCGGGCCCGGTCCGTTCTCCGTTCCCCCAGTCAAGGCGGTTCACATGATCATGGTCGGGTTGGTCAACGTCGTGCGCTGCTGCGGGGACTGCGTGTGTCGTGCCCCCGCGGCCGGTGGCGCCCTGGTCCGGGTTGGGGCCGTCGTGCTGCTCGGCGTCCTCGGCTACCGCGGCGCTGAGGCGGCCTTGCTCGGGCTCCAACAGAGCACCGCGGAAGCGAACCTCGTCGCGGCGTGGGCCGCCGCTGCCGTGCTCACCATCGCCGCCCTGGTCGCCGGCGCCTACATCACCGTGCGCGTGTACCGGGCGCCCCGCGAGCAGGCGCTTGTGGCCGCGCATGCCGCCCGGGTCGACCGTGCTCTCGAGCAGCGCCGAGCCGCCGCGATCTCCCCCTCCCCCGCCCGCCTCGAGCTGCCGGTCCGTCCCGCTCGGGTGCAGGTTGCGGCTCAGCGTGTGGACGGGGCCTGGCGATGACCCTGCTGTCCCGGTTCCGTGGCCTCGAGGGCATCGGGACCGGCCGCTACCGCCCCGCCCTCGAGGACCTCGAGCAGTCCCGGTCGTGGGCCGCGCAATGGCGGGACACCGCCGAAGGCTGCGGGCTGGTCCACAAGGTGGTCGTCCCGGCCGGGGTGACCGTCGTCGTCCCCCCGATCCGCGGGCTACGCCAGGACCCCGGCCACCCGCTGACCCTCGTGATCGAGATGCTCCGCGGCCAGCACGCCACCGACTACACGGTGAAGGCCGACCGGCTCGCGCTCGCCCTGGACGCCGCCGTCGTGGTCGCCGTCCCCCGCGGGGGCCGGCTGCTCGGGCTCGAGCTGCACGACGTCGACCCCCTCGCCGAGCAGTACACCCCGACGCTGCCCGAGCTCGACCGCGCCGACCGGGAGGTGATCCTCGGTCGCGGCGAGGACGGTGCCACCGTCGGGCACGCCCTCGCCTCGGCCGCGCACATCGCCGTCCAGGGCCAGAACGGTAGCGGGAAGTCCCTGTTCGCCTACGCCCTGCTCGCGCAGGCCGCCACCGCCCCCGACGTGCTGGTCGCCGGCTCCGACATCACGGGTTTGCTGCTCGGGCGCCCGTGGGACGGCACCCGTCACCGTTGCTGGCAGGCCACCGGCACCGCGAACCTCGAGGCGCACGCGGTCGTGCTTGAGCAGCTGGTCGCCGTGATGGACCACCGTCTCGCAGCCATGCCCGCCGGCGTCGACAAGCTCGAACCCACCGAGGACCTGCCGCTGGTCCTGGTCGTGGTCGAGGAGTTCCCCGGCCTGCTACGTGCCGCCGGCTCCCTCCCGCGCCCCAAGGGTGAACGCACCGTGGCGCAACGCATCGTCGGGGCGAATCTGCGTCTGCTCAGCGAGGGCCGCAAGGTCGCGTTCCGGGTCCTGACCCTGGCGCAGCGCGCTGAGGCCGAGGCCCTCGGTGGTGGGTACGCCCGCGACCAGTACGCCCTCGCGGTGTCGTTCCGGGTTCCGGCTGACTCGCTGGCCATGTTGCACGGCGACGACGCCCGCCCCCTCGGTGCCACCCACCAGACCGCCGACCCCGGTATCGCGGTGGTGTCCGCCCCGGGCCGGCCGCTGGCCCGTGTCCGCACCCCGTACCTCGAGGGCGAGTACCGCGAGTTCTGCCGCCGGATCGGAACCGCCCGATGATCTCCACCACCTATGTCGTGCTCTGTCTGCTGGCGTGGCCGTTCCTGGTGATCGCGTTGACCACGAAGTTGAACCATCTGCGGCGCGGCCCCACCTTCCGCACCGTCGCCGTGGTGGCCGCGCTGCTCGCGCTGGTGTGGCCGCTAGCGCTGGTCGCGACGTTCCTGATCCCCCGGGCCCAGGAGCACTCCTCGTGATCTGCCTGGACGAGGCCCTCGCGGAGTACGTGGCTGCCCTGCTCGCCGACGCATCGTTGACGCCGGCCCAGCGCGAGCAGCTCGCGGCCCTGCTGCGGCCCGCGCGCACCCCGGGTCCGAGGGCTCCCCGTCCCGTTGCGTCGGCCTGCTCCGCATCGCTCCGGTTCTCGACCGGGGCAAGCCCCCACCCGACCCGTACGCCACCGCCACGGCCCGCTCAGGCCCAGCACGGGGGCTTGCGGCGGTCGGGGTTCGGTGCGACCCATCGGGGGCCGTCGTGACGGGGCGGGGAGACCGGCCCTCCCCCCATCCCGGAAGCGAGGCCGCCGCCGGAGGCGTGCCCTTGTCGTTCCCTGGTCCGGCCCGTCACCGCCTCCCGGCTCCGACGGCCGGGCCTGCGACGCCCGCCCCGACCACCGCCACCCTCACCTCCTCTTCTGCCTCTTCCCCTTCTTTCTCTTCTCAGTTGGAGGACGAGGGCGCGGGGACCGGCGCGTGCGCCGCACGCCCCGCGCCCGGAGGCGCCGCAGGCGCCGACGGGGCGCCCCTTGGTAACTACGCAAGCAATCCGTCACCGGCGGCCGCCACGCCCACCGGGTTGGGGGAGGACGAGCCGCTCGGTAACTACGCAAGCAATCCGTCACCGGCGGCCGCCACGCCCACCGGGTTGGGGGAGGACGAGCCGCTCGCGGCCCGGGTGCGGCGTGCTGAGCGGTGGTCGCTGCTCGGCGGCGCACGCAAGATCACCGGCCTCGATCGGCTGCGGGCGTGCCGGAAGGTGACCGTGACCGGTGACGGTGGCCCCGCGATGCGGTACGGGGCTCGCCGCGGCGCCGGTTACTCCGGGCTCTCGACGTGCGCGTCGGTGTGGGCGTGTCCGTGCTGCATGGCGAGGATCGCGGCGCGTCGCGCGGAGCAGCTCGCCACCGTGATGGCGATGGTCCGGATGACTGGCGGCTCCGCGTACATGGTCACGTTCACGGTCCGCCACCACCGCGGCCATCGGCTCTCCTCGGTGTGGGACGCGGTGACCGCGGGGTGGTCGGCGGTGACGTCGGGTGGGCAGTGGCAGGACGACGGGTCCGGGCTGCTCGGGTGGGCCCGGGTGGTGGAGGCGACGCACACCCCGGCCAACGGTTGGCACCTGCACGTGCACGCCCTGTTCGCGTGGGCTGGTGAGGTCGACGACGCCGAGGCGCAGCGGGTCGCTTTCCGCGCGTGGGGCCGGTGGGATCGGGCGCTGCGCCGTCAAGGCTTCGACTCGACCCCGACCCGCGGTGTCGACGCCCGTCGGGTCCGGTTCGGCGGTGACGGGGCCGACGACGGCATCGGGGAGTACTTCACCAAGCTCGCCCGGGAGGTGACGGCCGGCTACGTGAAGGACTCCCGGTCGGGGCGTTCGCCGCTGGCGATTCTGCGCGACGCGGTGGAGACCTACCGGGTGGAGGACCTCGAGTTGTGGTGGGAGTGGGAGGCGGCGTCGCAGGGCCGCAAGCAGCTCACCTGGTCGACGGGGGCGCGTGACCTGCGTGCGCTGGCCGGGGTGCGGGAGCAGACCGACGAGGAGATCGCGATGGAAGAGATCGGCGACGAGGACGAGATCACCTTCTCGCGGGAGGCGTGGCGGGTGGTGACGCGTACGGGGCAGGAGTCGTTTCTGCTCGATCTGGCCGAGACCGACGGCATGGGGGCGGTGACGGCGTGGTTGGACGAGCGCGGGCTCGGGTGGTCACCGGCTCGTCGGGCGCCGCGGCGGGATGGGCGACGGCCTCGGTCACAGCAGACTCGGCGCGAGGCGAGGGCGGTTCTGGGTGTGCCACATGTCGGCGCATGACGGTCCCGCTGACGGACCGTTTGGGCACGGGGTTGTGGGACGGTGCGACTTGCGGGGATCGTGGACGGCGCCGTCCCAGCAGGTCGGTCCCGTGACCATCGTTGTGGCACATGATGCCTGAGACGGAGCGGGTCGATTGGGCGACGGGCGGGCTCGACGAGTGGGTGACCGCGGTGGTGGCGACGTTCCCGCCGTTGACTCCGGCGCAGCGGCACCGGCTGGCCGTCCTGCTCAGCGCATCGGTAACCGTGGAACGAAGGAGGGACGGCCACGTCGTACCCGCTGCCCTGCTTCGGCAACGTCGCGGGCGAGAGCGCGAGGGTCACCCGGCGCGCGGGCCACGTCTCCCCGGAGTTGACCACCGCCGCGCGCACCCGGTCGCGTGACTCGTGCAGCGCCGCGTCGGGCAGCCCGACCAGGGCCACCCCGGGCAGCCCGGTCCCGATATATCGGCCTCGATCTCCACGACCTCGCCCTCGAGACCCCGCAGACCGATCGACCACGCACACGCGAACGCCACGGCTAGAACGCCCCCTCGTAGTGCTCCACGGTCGGCTCGCGGTCCGGTGGGGCCAGGACGGCGACGACGTCAAACCGGATCTCGCACCACCGCACCCGGTGCTCGGCGAGCCAAGCCTGGGTGAGTCGGCGGATGCGGGCCGCCTTGGCCGGGGTCACCGCCTCGGCCGGCAAGCCGTAGCCGTGGCCCGATCGCGTCTTGACCTCGATCACGACCAGGCGCGACCGGTCCGTCGCCACGATGTCGAGCTCGCCCTCGCGCCGCCGCCAGTTGCGGTCGAGCACGACCAGGCCGCATGCCGTGAGGTACTCGACGGCCAGGTCCTCCCCGCGCCGGCCCAGCACGTCCTTCGCCGCAGCGGCAGCCGCGGGCGCCCCTGCCCGTTCGGCGGGGGTGGCCACCCGCCCCGAGGCGGTGTGCCCCGGCCTCCCGTCGTCGGTCCCGCCGCCACGCCGCCTCCCGAGCTCCTCGGGCGACCCGGTGCGGTGCGCCCGGGACCACCCTCGCGCGGGACGACCGGAGGACCCGCATCACGGTGGGGAGGGCTGTGGACGGATCCGGCCGTTCCGACGTCGCTGTGGACAGCGCCGCGGGGCGGAGCTCCGAACGGAGGCACCACATCCGCCCGTCGGCCCAGCGTCCGGGGGGCGTGACGGGATATCGGGAGAACAGGTCAGCCGGACAACGGGCCCTCGTCCAGGCGCAGGTCAGGCTTGTCGAGCTCCTCGACGTTGACGTCCTTGAACGTCACGACGCGGACGTTCTTGACGAAGCGCGCGGGCCGGTACATGTCCCAGACCCAGGCGTCGGACATCCGCACCTCGAAGTAGACCTCGCCGTCGGCGTTGCGGACGGCGACGTCCACCGAGTTGGCCAGGTAGAAGCGGCGTTCGGTCTCCACCACGTAGGAGAACTGCCCGACGATGTCGCGGTACTCCCGGTACAGCGACAGCTCCATGTCGGTCTCGTACTTCTCGAGATCCTCGGCGCTCATCGCGCGTCTCCCCCCTCCGCGTCCCGGTCCGGGTCCGGCCTCGTGTCGTGCCCATTGTGGCCCACGCCGTCGCCCTCACCAGGGCCCGCCCCGTCCCGGAGCTCATCGGGGAGGCGAGCGGCGCCGACCACGTTCACGAAGCTGTAACGGTGGTCCGGGCTCGGGCCGTGGCGCTCGAGGGCGGCAGCATGCGTCGGGGTGCAGTAGCCCTTGTGGACGTCGAACCCGTACTCGGGCCGCCGGGCGTGCAGGGCCGTCATGAGCCCGTCCCGGGTCACCTTGGCCAGGATGGACGCGGCCGCGACGCAGGCCGCGGCGAGATCGCCCTTGGGCACGGCGAGGGCGGGCACGCCGAACCCGGACACGGCGAAGCCGTCCGTGAGCACGTAGCCCGGCCGCACCCCGAGGCGGGCCACGGCCCGGCGCATCCCGTCGATGTTGGCGGCGTGCACGCCGCGGCGGTCGACCTCCGGCGGGTCGACGAGGACGACACAGTGGTCCACGGCCCGGCGGACGATGATCCTTGCGAGTCGTTCCCGCTCCTCGGGCACGAGCAACTTGGAGTCGGTGAGGCCGTCCAAACGCTTCGCGTCCCCGGGTCGCAGGATGCACGCGGCGATCGCGAGGGGTCCGGCGCACGCCCCGCGGCCGGCCTCGTCGACCCCCGCGACGGGCCCGAGACCGTGCCGTTCCAGGGCCGACTGCAGCGCCCACGACTCGGTGGACCACCGGACGATCGCGCGCGGGGGCTGGGGACCACTGCGCGGGGGCAGGGCGACCCGCCGGCGAGGTGAGCGACGCGCCCGCGACGGGACGCGGGACGGCGGGCCGGCGGCACCCGCGGGGCCGCGCGTCACGTGCCCCGTCCCCCGCAGCGTCCTCCGCCCGGTCCGGGGTCGCGGCAGCGCTCGTGCTCGGAGAGCGGCCGTAGCCGACGGCGACGCCGGAGCCCGACGACCGGCACCGCGAGGAGCAGGGCGGTGCCACCCAGCGCCGGCGCCGTCCAGCCCGGGGCCCCGAGGGCACTGGGCTGCGCCTGCGGGTCGACGGACGGCACCGTGCCCCAGCGGGGCACGGGGAGCACCACCACCCGCGCCTTCCCGATCACGTCGGTGACCCCGATCGGGCCGTGGAACCGTGCGTCGGCCGAGTTGTTGCGGTTGTCGCCCATGACCCACAGCTGCCCCTGGGGCACCACGACCGGCGCGAACGGCTCCTGCGCGGGAGGCGTGCCGGACTGGAAGTAGAGATAGGACTCAGCGAGCGGCCGGCCGTCCACGGTGACGCGGTTCTGCGGGTCGCAGCAGGCGACGGCCTGGCCCCCCACGGCGATCACCCGCTTGACGAAGTCCTTCTCGTTCGGCGAGGCGAGGCCCACCAGCGAGAGGGCGTCGGTGGCGCCGCGGACCAGCGCGTTCCCCGACGGCTGGTCGGTCGCCACCTCCTCGTTCGCCCGCCACGCGGGAGGACCGCGGAACACGACGACGTCGCCGGGGGCGGGGTCGGTGACGCGGTAGGTCACCTTGTCCACGGCAACGCGGTCGTTGGTACACCCGCTGCAGCCGTGCAGGGTCTGCTCCATCGACGCCGACGGGATCACGTAGATCCGGGCGACGAAGGTCTGGATCACGAACGTCAGGACGAGGGCCACGACGATGAGCAGCGGCAGTTCCCGCCAGAACGATCCCTTGCGCTTCTTCGGGCCGCGAGGGGGAGCCCCGTCGTCGGGGTCGATCTCGTCGGCGACGTCGGCGACGTCGTCGGCGTCGCCGGCGAGACCGTGCTCCTCGCCGGGCTCGTCCTCCGCCATCCGGGCCCGGTCCGGTCGACCCGCGGCGCGGCGCGCAGCGGTGCCGGAGGCGGCGCCGGGCAGCCACCCGGAGCCCCGGGGGGTGCCCGACGTGGAGGGCCCCGAGGTGGAGGGCCCCGACGTGGAGGACCCCGACGTGGAGGACTGGGCGTCGGGGCCCCCGACGCGCGGCGCGTCGGGGGCGGGGGGACCGGACGGACGCGGACCGACCGCCGGGACGTGCGGGCGGGGTCCCGCGGGTGGCCGCCGGCCAGGGGGAGCGGTGGGCCCGTGGGAACCGAGGGCGTCGGGTCGCGGTCGACCGTTCGGTGCCTCCCCGCCCGCGGCCTCCCTGCCCGCGCGGGGGGGGAAGGGCGCTCCCGCACCGGGCGCCGGGGGGTTGTAGGCGGTGCCGCCGTACGACGCCGGGTCGTACGTGTAACCCGCCCCCGTCGTCCGGCCGTAGGGGGCGCGCCCTCCCCGGGGGTCGGGCTCGCCGGCGTCGTCATCCGTCGGCGACGTGTGCCGAGAAGGCCGACCGTGCTCGTGGGGGGAAGGCACGCGGTTCAGATTAGGAGACGTCGCGTCGCGGGATCGACCGGCTCAGGAGGCCGACGGCGTCTCGCGCTTCTCGCGGATCTTCGCCGCCTTCCCGCGCAGATCGCGGAGGTAGTAGAGCTTGGCCCGGCGGACGTCACCGCGCGTGACCACCTCGATCTGGGCGATGTTGGGCGTGTGCACAGGGAAGGTGCGCTCCACCCCGACGCCGAAGGAGACCTTGCGGACGGTGAACGTCTCGCGGACACCTCCCCCATGGCGGCGGATCACCACGCCCTGGAAGATCTGTACACGAGAGCGTGAACCCTCGATGACCCGGACGTGCACCTTGACGGTGTCCCCCGGCCGGAACGGGGGGATGTCCGTGCGCAGCGACTGCGCGTCGAAAGCGTCCAGGGCGTTCATCGTGTCGTCCTCGCGGGTCTCACGGGTCGGCTCGCACAGGGAGTCCGCGCTGGCGGACACCGCCGTCGCGTGCCGACCGGGTCGGATCGTGGGCACACGGACCGATCGACGGCCGTCCCGGCCGTCGCCGTCCGGGGCAACCGGTTCAGTCTGCCAGACGCGACGGTGCGCCCGGCCGCCCGGGTGGACGGGCTCGGTCCTCGGTCCACCCGAGCACCTCGCGGTCGCGGGCGTCGAGGGCCTCCTCGCCGAGGTCGGCGACGAGGGCCTCGAGCAGTTCCGGGCGCACGGCCGCCGTCCGCTCCAGCGACCGGTCGCGCCGCCATCGGGCGATCGCCCCGTGGTCACCGCCCCGCAGCACCTCCGGGACGGCGAGCCCTCGCCACCGCTCGGGGCGGGTGTAGGCGGGGGCCTCGAGCAGCCCGTCGGAGAAGCTGTCGAGCTCGGCCGACGCGGGGTTGCCGAGCACCCCGGGCAGCAGCCGCGTCACGGCCTCCACCACGACGAGGGCGGCCACCTCACCGCCGGCGAGCACGTAGTCGCCCAGCGAGATCTCCTCGACGGGCATCCGGCGGGCCGCGTCCTCGGTGACCCGGGCGTCGATGCCCTCGTAGCGGCCGCACGCGATGACCAGCCACGGCTCCCGCGCCCACCGCGCGGCGCGTTCCTGGGTCAGTGTCGGCCCGGCGGGCGTGGGGACGAGCAGTCGCGGCGTCGTCCCCCCGGTTCCGCCGGGATCGTGCGAGCCGGTGATCTCGTCGAGCGCGGCGCCCCAGACCGGAGCGGCCATCACCATGCCGGGCCCGCCCCCGTAGGGGGAGTCGTCGACGGCCTTGTGGACCCCCGAGGCCCACCGCCGCAGGTCGTGCACGCGCAGGTCGATCCGTCCGGCCCGCCGCGCCCGGCCCAGGAGGGCCTCCTCGAGCGGGACGAGGTAGCGGGGGAAGATCGTGACCACGTCGATGCGCACCCCCCGGATCCTGCCCCGCGGGAGCCATCGGCGGTGGCGTCGGGCATGCGGAGAGCGGAGGTCGGCGGTGCCGGAGCTGTGGTCGTGGGGCGGGCAGTGGCGGCTGCTCGCGCCGCTGGTCGTCGCGCTTGTGCTCTGCACGCTCGTCGGGGTCGAGCGCGAGCTCGCCGCGAAGAGCGCCGGCCTGCGCACCCACACGCTCGTCGGGGTGGGGTCGGCGGCGTTCATGCTGATCTCGAAGTACGGGTTCGTCGACCTGCTCGACGCCGACCGCGTCTCCCTCGACCCCTCCCGGCTCGCCGCCCAGATCGTGTCGGGGATCGGCTTCATCGGCGCGGGGCTCATCTTCGTGCGCCGCGACGCGGTGCGGGCTGACGACGGCCGCGACGGACCGCGAGGACCGCGAGGACCGCGAGGACACTACCGGCGGCCGCGCGGCCGGCGCGGGTCGGGGTCCCACGGCCTCGGTCACCCTGTCCCTGCTGGGCCGCGGGCCCCTGCCGCCGCTGACCGGCGAGCTCTCGGAGGTCGCCGGGGTGCTGTCGGTCGGCGTGCCCGCCGACGAGGACCCGGGCGAGTGACCTCGACCCTCAGGGGTCGAGCAGACCCTCGGGTGGGTCGAGGACGACCCGGCCGCCCGCGACGTCGACCTCGGGGACGATCGCGGCGACGAAGGGCACGAGCAGTTCCCCGCCCCCGTCCCGCGCGACGACCAACAGCTCGCCGCCGCCGCCGTGCAGGACGTCGACGACCGAGCCGAGCACCGTCCCGTCGGTGAGCACGGCCGCGAGCCCCTCGAGCTGATGGTCGTGGAACTCGTCGGGATCGTCGGGCGCGGCCTCGAGGACGGGCGCGGTGAGCAGGGCGGAGCGCAGGGCGTCGGCGCCGTCGCGGTCGGCGACCTCCTGGACGGTGACCAGGAGGCGGTCGGCGTGCCCGCGGGCGGCGGCGACGGTGACGGTGGGCGGGTGCTCGGGTGCCCTCGCCCGGGCGCGCACGTCGAGCACGACCCCGGGGGCGAAGCGCTCGGCGACGTTGTCCGTGCGCGGCTCGACCACGAGCTCGCCGCGCAGGCCGTGGGCCTTCACGACCCGACCGACGACGCGCTCGGGGCGTGCACCGGCCGGGTCGTCGGGCGTGCGGTGCGGGGCGGGCGGCACGGGCAGCACGTTCTCGGAGCGGTTCAGCGGTCGGTGTCGACCACGTCGACCCGTACGCCGCGCCCGCCGACGCCGCCGATGACGGTGCGCAGCGCCGTGGCCGTGCGCCCGCCGCGACCGATCACCTTGCCGAGGTCGTCCGGGTGCACCCGGACCTCCAGCGTGCGGCCCTTGCGGTTGGTGACGAGCTCGACCGACACCTCGTCCGGGTTGGTGACGATCCCGCGCACCAGGTGTTCGAGGGCCTCGGCGAGCTCACTCACCGGTGGCTGGTCACTGGCCGGAGCCGCCGCTGACCTGCGCCAGCGCGGCGTTGAACCGGGCCTGCTTGTCGACCTTCTCCGGTTGCGGCTTCAGCCGGCCCTCGGCCCCGGCGAGGCCCTTGAACTTCTGCCAGTCCCCGGTGACCTTCAGCAGGCTGTGCACGGGCTCGGTGGGGATCGCGCCGACCCCGAGCCAGTACTGCGCGCGCTCGGAGTCGATGCGGATGTCGCTCGGCTCGCTCTTCGGGTGGTACTCGCCGATGGTCTCGATCACCCGACCGTCGCGACGGTTGCGGGCGTCGGCGATGACGATCCGGTAGTGCGGCTCACGGATCTTGCCCATGCGGGCCAGCTTGATCTTGACGGCCACTGCTCTTCAGGTGCTCCTCGTTCGGGTCCTGCCGGTGCCCGGGCTCCGCGCACCGGGGGTGGGGACCCGGCGGTGTGCCCGCATGTCTGGCGTCGCGGCCTGGGAGAGGGTGACCGAGCCCGGTCGCGACAACTCGTCGATTGTGCCAGACACTCCCGACGGGGGCTCAGGCCGCGGGGGCGAAGGGCGCCAGGTCGACGCCGGCCTCGTCGAGGGCCGCCGCCACGCGACGGGCCGCCTCGACCGCCCCGGTGGTGTCCCCGTGCAGGCACAGCGACCGGGCGCGCACGTCGACCTCCGTCCCGTCGACCGCGACGACGACGCCGTCGCGGGCCAGCCGCAGGGCCCGCTCGACCACGGCGTCGGCGTCTGTCAGCAGCGCGCCGGGCTCGCTCCGGGGCACCAGCGTGCCCTCCGGGGTGTACCCGCGATCGCCGAACGCCTCCCCCACGGCGTCGAGTCCGGCCTCGCCCGCGCGGGCGAGCAGCCGCGACCCGGGCAGGCCGAGCACCGGCATCCCGCCGGCGGCCAGCGCGGCGTCGACGACCGCCCGCGCCTGGGCGTCGTGGTGCACCACGGCGTTGTAGAGCGCGCCGTGTGGCTTGAGGTACGCCACGCCGGTGCCCGCCGCCCGGGCCATCGCCGCGAGCGCCCCGACCTGGTAGAGCAGGTCGGCGGCGAGCTCGTCGGGGTCGGCGTCGACGAAGCGGCGACCGAAGCCCGCGAGGTCGCGGTAGGACACCTGCGCCCCGATCCGCACCCCCCGCGCGGCGGCCTGCGCGCACACCCGGCGCATCGTGGCCGGGTCCCCGGCGTGGAAGCCGCAGGCCACGTTGGCCGAGGTCACGACGCCGAGGAGCGCGTCGTCGTCGGTGAGCGACCAGACCCCGAAACCCTCGGCGAGGTCGGCGTTGAGGTCGAGTGTGCTCATCGGCTGCTCACGGGGTGCCGGCCAAGCGGACACCACGGCGGAGCACGGCGACGGGGCGGCGCAGCACCCCAGGGTCGGCGCGCGGATCGGAGTCGAGGATCACGAGGTCGGCGGGTGCGCCGTGGCCCAGCGCGGGACGGTCGAGCCAGGCCCGGGCGGCCCAGCCGGCGGCGGCGAGGGCCTCGACCGTCCCGAGCCCGACCGCGGCCAGGGCCTCGATCTCGTCGACGAGACGCCCGTGCGCGACGCCGCCGCCGGCGTCGGTCCCCGCGTACACCGGCACGCCGGCCTCGATCGCGGCGCCGATCCGCGCGCCCGCCCGGGCGTGCAGGTCGCGCATGTGGGCGCCGTAGCGGGGGAACCGCTCCCCCGCCGCCGCGGCGAAACCGGGGAAGTTCTCGACGTTGATCAGGGTGGGGACGAGGGCGGTGCCCTGCGCGGCCATCGTCGCCACGGTCGCGTCGGTGAGGCCGGTGCCGTGCTCGATACCGTCGATGCCCGCGGCGAGCAGCCCCGGGAGGGCGTCCTCGCCGAAGACGTGCGCGGTCACCCGGGCGCCCTCGGCGTGGGCGGCGGCGATCGCCTCGACGAGCACCGCGTCGGGCCACAGCGGGGCGAGGTCGCCCTCGCCGCGGTCGATCCAGTCGCCGATCAGCTTCACCCAGGGGTTCTCGCGGGCCACGGCGGCCACGGCGGCGGGCAGCTCGTCGGGCTCGAGGTCGATCGGCAGGCCGCGGATGTAGCGCTTCGGCCGGGCGAGGTGCCGGCCGGCGCGGAGGATCTCGGGCATCGCCGGGTCCTCGTCGAGCGGGCGGGTGTCGATCGGGCTGCCGCAGTCGCGCAGCAGGACCGCGCCCGACGCGGCGTCGACGTGCCCCTGACCGCGGGCGGTCTCGAGGTCCACCGGACCCTCGGCGCCGATGCCGACGTGGCAGTGGGCGTCGACGAGCCCGGGGAGCACGAAGTCCGCGGGCAGCGTCTCCGCGCCCGGCACCGGTTCGCGCGAGATCAAGCCCGACCCGTCCACCCACAGATCGCGCGGCTCGTTCGGGTCGGCGTCGCGCCCGTCGATCTGGACCGCGCGCAGATGCAGCGGGAGCCGCTCCCCCGCGGTCACTTCTTGCGCTTCTTCGAGCCCTTCTTGCCCCCGCCGGAGCCGTTCCCGCCACCGCGACCAGCGCCGCCACCGCCACCGCCACCGCCACCGCCACCGCCACCGCCACCGAGGGTCAGCGCTCCGGGGTCGAAGCCGGGCGGCAGCTGATCGAGACCCGCGAGCCCGGGCGGGAGCTGGTTGAGGCCCGGCGTCGCGTATCGACCGGTCGCGGCGTCATCGCCGTTCGCACCCCGGCCACCGGTGCTCTCGGCCGCCATGCCCGGGATCGCGGGCATGGACTTGCCGGCCTTCAGGCCCTTCCTGCCCTTCGTCGCCAGGCGCGCCGCCTTGCGCGCACCCGCCTTGCGCCCACCGGAGAGGCCCATCTGGCCGGCCATCGATTTCATCATCTTGCGCGCCTCGAAGAACCGCTCCACCAGCTGGTTCACGTCGGTGACCCCGACGCCGGAGCCGTTGGCGATGCGCAGGCGGCGTGACCCGTTGATGATCTTCGGGTCGGCGCGCTCGGCCGGCGTCATGCCGCGGATGATCGCCTGCACGCGGTCGAGCTGGCGCTCGTCGACCCCTGCGAGTTGCTCCTTCATCCCCGCGGCACCAGGGAGCATGCCGAGGATGTTGGCGATCGGCCCCATTCGGCGCACGGCCATCATCTGCTCGAGGAAGTCCTCGAGGGTCAGCTCGCCCGAGCCCATCTTCGCCGCGGCGGCCTCGGCCTGGCCCTCCTCGAACGCCTGCTCGGCCTGCTCGATGAGGGTGAGGACGTCGCCCATCCCGAGGATGCGCGAGGCCATCCGGTCGGGGTGGAAGACGTCGAACTCGTCGAGGCGCTCGCCGTTGGAGGCGAAGAGGATGGGCTGCCCGGTGACGTGGCGGACCGAGAGCGCCGCACCACCGCGGGCGTCGCCGTCGAGCTTGGTCAGGACCACGCCGGAGAAGCCGACGCCGTCGCGGAACGCCTCGGCCGTGGCCACGGCGTCCTGGCCGATCATGGCATCGACGACGAAGAGCGTCTCGTCGGGCGACACGGCGTCGCGGATGTCCGCGGCCTGCGCCATGAGCTCGGCGTCGACGCCGAGGCGGCCCGCGGTGTCGACCACGAGGACGTCGTACTGGCGTGCGCGCGCGTCCGCGACGGCGCGGCGGGCGACGTCGACCGGGTCCCCGACGCCGTTCCCGGGCTCGGGGGCGAACACCTCGACCTCAGCGCGCTGCCCCACGATCTGGAGCTGGGTGACCGCGTTGGGCCGCTGGAGGTCACAGGCGGCGAGCAGCGGGGTGTGGCCCTGCACCTTGAGCCAGCGGGCGAGCTTGCCCGCGAGGGTCGTCTTGCCCGAGCCCTGCAGCCCGGCGAGCATGATCACCGTCGGGGCGGTCTTGGCGAAGCGCAGGCGGCGGGTCTCCCCGCCGAGGATGCCGACCAGCTCCTCGTTGACGATCTTGACGACCTGCTGGGCCGGGTTGAGCGCCTCGGAGACCTCCGAGCCCTTCGCCCGCTCCTTGACCTGCGCGACGAAGGCGCGCACCACGGGGAGCGCGACGTCGGCCTCGAGCAGCGCGATCCGGATCTCGCGGCAGGTGGTGTCGATGTCGGTCTCGGAGAGCCGACCCTTGCCGCGGAGATCGGAGAGGACCGACGTGAGACGGTCGGACAGCGTGTCGAACACGGAGCTCGCACTCCTCGGTCTTCCGGCGGTGCGGGGAGCCTCGGCGGAGGAGCCGAGGACGAGCCTCCACCCTAACCGGGCACGTCGTGCGCACGGGATCCCGCCGGGGCTCTCGTCGGGGACCTCGCAGTTGCTACGACTGCTACAGCTGTGCAGGAGGAGGAAATCACGGCCCGTAGGGTTGCGCACCGAGAGCTGCGTGCGCCCGGCCCGGCGACGCGGCGGCTTCTCCGCGTTGCCCTGGGTGACGCGTGAGCGCGCCACCGCCGAGGTGCTCGACGAGCCGCGTGCGGAGCGGTGAGCGCCTACCTCGACACCTCGGCGGCGGCGAAGCTGCTGGTGGCCGAGGACGAGTCGACGCCCTCCGCCTCGCCACCGCGATCCGGCTCGGCGTCGACGAGGTCCTCGCCTACGACCTTCGGCTGGGCGACGCAGCGCGGGCCTTCGGGTTGCGGGTCTGCGCACCCGCATGACCTCATCCGGGCCGCCACGTCCTCGAGCAGACGGCCGGCCGCTCGGGGATGACACGGTCACCCGTGCTCGGCGACCGCGTTCGTCGCCGGGGTCGTTCTTCGGTTCCGCGTCCAGGCCACCGTCATGAGCGCCCAGACGACCAGGACCACGGCGACCTCCTCCACGAGGTAGAGCGGCCACGGGCTGAGCGCGTCCAGCAGCGACGCCGCCGGGGGCTTGGCGTTGAGATAGCCGTAGTCGGTTCCGGCGAGGGCGTTGAAGATTCCGGTCGGGACCGCCCAGCAGAAGGTGGCCGCGACCGTGATCCCGTAGTCGCGCCAGCGCGGCCGCATCCGGAGCCCCCATGTCAGGAAGATCGCGGCCCACACCACGAGCACGTGGTTGGCGAAGAACACCAGGAAATTCACGCTGGGGAAGTCCGGCCCCGCCAGGGCCGGCGTGATCAACGCCTGCGAGCTCAGGGTCAAACACCAGAAGTAGGTCAGTCCGAACGCCCACTGGCTTCGCGACCACAATGCCCACGACGCGAAGTACGGGGCGATGTCGGCAGCTCCAACGGCACCGTGTGCGCGAGGTGCGCCGGATCCAGCAGGCGGATCTCCGAAAAGGCGTTGACAGCGAGGACGGCCACAGCCAGGACCCGGCTCACCCACCCAGTGACACTCGGGTCCGCGCGCCGGCCCAGCACGATCAACGCCGCGCCGCCGAGGACAGTGATCACGAGGACGTCGAGGTGCGAGGGGCCGAGGGTGGAGAACTGCCCGACGGCTAGCACCGGCGCACCTCCCTCACCAGGGATCGACGGCCGCATCATCCCGAGACGCGGCGGGCCGGACAACGGTCCCACATGCCCTGGGGCCGCGACCTCGTCATGCTCCGATGCGTCTGGTGAGCTCGGCCTGGCCAGGGCCCGAGAGCTCCTCGACGACGCCGCGACGGCCGGCGAGGGCCAGGAGCAGTGCTTCGGCGGTGCCATGGACGTCGGTGCCGCGGCCGGCGGCCCAGTCGAGGTCGTTGGCCGTGAGGCGTAGGCCCCGGATTCGCCAGAACGCGCCGATCGTGGGCGCGGTGCGGGCGAAGTCCAGCGCGAGCGCGAGCCGCTCGGCGGGGATGTCGCGGAGGATGCCAAGGGGCCGGCGGATGTCCTGCTGGTGGATCATCCCGTCGACCAGGGCGATGCGGCCGCCGAACCCCGCGGTGAGCCCGCGCGGCTCCTGGCTGCGCTCGAGGAGCTCGAGCAGCTGCTGGGGGCTGTGGCCGGCGTAGTCGGCCACGCCGACGGCGTTGGTCCGGTCGAACAGCATCCGGCCCCGCGCGAAGCGCCGCGCCAGCCCGAGCGTGTCGAGCTCTTCGTAGCTGAGCATGTGCGCGACGACGTCTCTGACCCGCCAGTCCGCGCACAGCGAGGGGGCCTCCCACTGCTGTGGGGTCAGGCCCCGCAGGAGCGTGGCCAGGTCGGACCGCTCTGCTCGGGCCAAGTGCATCAGATTCATCGCGGGGCTACTCTCGGTGCAGACGGTGCAGAGTGCGCGCTGGGGGGATGCGGCGGAGCGGGCTCACCGCTGCCTCTGGCTCTCGGCGACGGCGGTGGCGAAGCCGTCGAGCAGCAGGGCCCAGCCTCCGCCGCCGGTGATCGTGTCGCGAACGTCCTGGCCGCCGACGAGCCGTTCGAAGGCACGGTGCTCGACTTCGACGGTGGTCTGCTCGGGCCCGTCGGCGACGAAGCGGACATCGATCTCGCTGGCGTGCGCCGGGTCGGGGTCGAACTGCCAGGAACCGTTGATCTGCCAGGTGAACACCACCCGCTGCGGTGGGTCCCAGACCAGGACCCGGCCCCAATCGCACTCGCTGCCGTCCACGCCGCGCTCGTACCAGCGCTCGCCCTCGTGGGTTTCGAGGACTACCTGGTCGACCTCGGCCTGCCCGATGTGGAACTGGTGGGGCCACCAGCTGTCGAATGACCCGGTGAACACCGTGAACGCCGTCTCGATGGGGACACCGACGGTGGCGGTGCCGGTGATGGACGGGATCGGCGCCGACGTGGGTGCCGGCGAGGAGGGCGTGGTCATGGAGGCTCCTGTTCGGGATCGGGAGCGGCCACCTCGGCGGCCTTGTGGAAACCGGCGAGGGCGTCAACCCAGACGCCGTCGAGCCAGGCTCGGAGCGCGGTCACGCCCTCGGGGTTGAGGCGATAGACCCGGCGGGTGCCCTCCGGGTGACTGATCACCAGCCCCCCGTCTCGCAGCACACGCAGGTGCTGCGACACCGCGGGACGGCTGATCGGCAGGTAACTGGTCAGGTGCCCCCGGCAGTGAGTTGTGGTCAGGCTGGTTCGGGCAGCCAGGCGCGGCCCTGGGCGAGAGATTCCAGGGCGTGGAGGAAGGTGATGCCGTGTTTGGCGGCGGTGGCGAG
>JAABUP010004119.1_pt1 | contig 24334 bp, 28 predicted proteins | sample 5559201 | NCBI WGS metagenome assembly JAABUP01 (sample SAMN10711887, study PRJNA513373) | rock metagenome | isolation source: Antarctica rocks | place: Antarctica
CGTCGTGTCTGATCGAGAAATGGACGACCTCAACATCAGCCGTGATGCCTTTCACGGCGAATGGAACTACACCATGCAACCAAACACGCCGCCAGTCCGAGCACTTGTTTCCGGATGAGCCCTAAGTCCGAGTTTTGCAGCAAGACGTCCCCAGCGGCTTCCGTCCCATCCGCCGCCTGGGCGTGCGTCCCACCCACCAGGAACATCGCGGCCAGGGCCGTACTGGCGAGAACAAGACGAACGTGTTTGATAGTCAGCCCCCTTTTGTGCTTTGCAGACATATTCAAGTCAGTGAGACGAGGTGTTTCCTACCAGGAAACGATAAGGCAGGCGGCCGGTCCATGCGTCAACGTCAATAAGCTGCCTGACGGCCCAATCACTCAGCCGTGTAGGCGGGCACCAACTTCTTCGACCGCTAGTTCCGAGTGTTGACCGGGGCCAAGCCGAGCAACTACGCGAGCACAGCGAACTGCGGAGGCCGCATCGGGCCACGATGACGATCCGTGACGGCTGCGGACGCGCCAAGCCTCAAACCAGGCGCCGAGCGATGCGTCGGGATGCGGAAGCGGGGAACAGACAGGCGATCCCAGCTTCGTTTGCAGCGCCCGCTTCCATTGCAAAGAAGCTCTTGCCGCCGTGCGCCCTCAAGCGAGCCGCACCAGCACCCAAACCGCGCCCGCCGCCACCGCCAGGATGCCGGCCGCCAGCAACGGGCTGGCGAAGCGGGGCTGGCGGAGGTTGGCGGGCAGGCGCTTCTTGCCCGTCACCATCGCGCGCACCAGGTCGTGCCGCTTCACCACGGCGTAGGCGACGATCGCGGCGATGTGCAGCACGACCAGGACCAGCAGGACATAGAACGACGTGGCGTGCAGCCCGGACATCCAGTCGCTGGTGGACTTGCTGACCCGGTGCGCCAGCGGACCCTTCGCGTCGATGTCGTCGTTGCTGAACAGCCCGCTGCCAACCTGCACGAACAGCGCCAGCAGCATGGCCAGCACCATCCAGCCGCCCGCGGCGTTGTGGCCGATCTCGGTGTCCGGCTCGCGCTTGCCGAAGGCGGCCAGGTGGCGCAGACCGGCCACGGGGCTGCGCAGGAACTGGCGGAAGCGCGAGGTCTCGCTGCCGACGAACCCCCAGGCCAGGCGGAACAGCAGCAGCGCCAGCACGGTGTAGCCGGACAGGAAATGGAGCTGCGTCCAGCCGCGCTGCACGGCGAGGTAGCTGAACGCCATCAGCAGCACGACCGCCCAGTGGAACAGCCGGGTGGGCGCGTCCCACACCCGCATGAGCAGGTTGGGGACCCGTGGCTGCGGCGGGCCGGTCGGGCGGCGGAGGGCGGCGGGGGGACGGGACGGTTGGGCCATGCCGCATTGTGCCGTCGCAGGGCGCAACGAGGAAGCCCGCTTGACCCCCGCTTGACGAATTCGCGCGGCATCGTCATGCGAACACCATGGCATCGTTCTCCCTGCCGGCGTTGTCGGCGTTGCCCGGCAGGGCCGAGGCGCTGCTGCACGCCGCCGCGCTGCACGCCTATGCGCCGCCGCTGACGGCACTCGGCGTGGCGCTGGGGTTGGGCCTGGTTGGGAGGGCGGGGCCGCGCCCGCTGCTCGCGGCGGCGGGCGCCGGGGGAGTGCTGGCGGGCTGGGCGGCGCTGTTGCCGATGGCGGCGGCGCTGCGGGCCGTGCTGGCACCGCGCGCGATGGCGGATTTTTTGCTGCTGCCGGCGGCGGCGGCGGCGTTGGCCGGGCTTGCGTCGCCGTGGCTGCGCGGACGGGCAGAGCGTTGGCTCCCGGTGGCGCTGGCTGCGTTGGCGGGTTGGTGGCTGGCCGGGTCGACGCCGGCGCGGCCGGAGTTCTGGCGTGTGTGGCTGGCGGTCGGCGCCGCAGCGTGGCTGCTGGCTCGGCCCATGGGGAAGTATGCCGCGGGCGGTCGGGCGCTGGCGGCGGCTTTGGCGCTGTGGGGCGGGCTGCTGGCGACCGGCGTGCCGGCGGTCTGGACCGCGGCGGCGCTGGTGGCGGTGGCGGGAGCGGCGGCGGCCTGGTGCCTCGGCTCTGCATTGCCGCCGGTGCTGGTGGCGAGCGTGGCGGCGGCGGCGGACCTCGGGACCGGGCGGCTGGTGCGGGCCGGGCTGAATGCCGCCGACCTCGCCTGCCTCATGGCGGTCGGGGCGGCATGGCTGGCGCCGTTGGTCCAAGCGCGGTTTGGCCGGCGGCTCGGATGGGCTGGCCCAGCCGCGGCGGCGCTTTCGGCGGCGGCGCTGGCCACTGGGGCAACGTGGCTGGGCGGCCGGCTGCTGCAACGATAGGCCAACGGTTGCAGCGTGGTGCCGTGCGCCAGCGGGCTTGCCCACCATCCCCGCAGCCCCCATACCGTGACCGATGACCCCCCTCGACTCATTTCGTTCGGTGCTGGCGCCGCCGCACCCGGTTGGCCGGCCGTTCCTCCTGGCGGGCGCCGCCGCGGTGCTACTCGGCCTGGTGGTCGGCGCGTGGCTGGCCTGGCTCGGCGTGGCCTTCCTGCTGTTCTGCCTGTATTTCTTCCGCGACCCCGAGCGCGTGCCGCCGGCCCGGCCCGGCGCCGTGCTGGCGCCCGCCGACGGCCGCGTCGTCTCAGTGGCGCCCGCGGTGCCGCCGGCGGAGCTGGGCCTCGGTACGGCGTCGCGCTGGCGGGTGGCGATCTTCCTCTCGGTGCTGGATGTCCATGTGAACCGCATGCCGGCGAGCGGGACCGTCACCCGCATCGCCTACCGCCACGGCAAGTTCGTGAACGCCAGCATGGACAAGGCGAGCGACCACAACGAGCGCAACGCCCTGGCGCTGCGTCTGGCCGACGGGCGGGAGATGGCGATCGTGCAGATCGCCGGGCTGATTGCGCGGCGCATCGTCTGCCAGGTGCGCGAGGGCGATTTCGTGACCGCCGGCAGCCGGTTCGGCATCATCCGGTTCGGCAGCCGGACGGATCTTTATCTGCCCGAGGGCGTGCGCCCGCTGGTGGCGGAGGGCCAACTGATGATCGGCGGCGAGACGGTGATCGCCGAGCTGTCGGCTCTTTGAGGCCGGCCGGTCCATGACAGAGCGGGCGGCGTCCCCGGTGCGGCGGCTGCGGACCCGGTTTCGGCCGCGGCGGCGGCCACGCTACGCCGGGCCGTCGTTCAACAGGATGATCCCGAACATCCTGACCTTGCTGGGCTTGTGCGCGGGGTTGACCAGCATGCGCTATGCGCTCGAAGGCCGGTTCGGCGCCGCTGCTGTGGCGATCGTCGTGGCGGCCTGCATCGACGGGTTCGACGGGCGGCTGGCGCGGCTGCTAAAGGCGACGTCGCGGTTCGGGGCCGAGTTCGACAGCCTGACGGACTTCTGCTGCTTCGGCGTGGCGCCTGCCTTCGTGCTGTATTTGTGGTCGCTGCGGGTCGCGGGCGGGTTCGGGTTCACGCCGTGCCTGATGTTCGCGGTGTGCATGGCGCTGCGGCTGGCGCGGTTCAACGCCACGCTCGACACCCCGCCGCCGATCGCGCACGCCTATGCCTACAACTTCTTCACGGGCGTCCCGGCGCCGGCAGGAGCGGGGCTGGTGCTGTTCCCGTTGTTCCTGGGACTGGAGTCGCGCCCGCTCGGGCTGCCGTGGATGGGGACGCTGGCGCACAACCCGCTGTTCTGCGCCGTGGTGCTGGTGGGCGTCGCCCTGCTGCTGGTCAGCACGCTGCCGGTTTGGAGCTTCAAGAATTTCAAAGTGCCGCGCGAGTTCGTGCTGCCGCTGCTGCTTGGGGTCGGCACCTTTGCGGCGGTGCTGGTGGCCGATCCCTGGGCGGCGCTGGCGTGCGCCGGGCTGATCTACTTGGGCATGCTGCCCTTCAGCCGCCGCAGCTTCCACCGGCTGCGCCAGGACGCGGAGCGGCAGGTGGAACAGGAGTAGCGGCACGGCTGTGGGCGTCTGCGCTTGGTTCCGCGTCTGCTCTCTGACCTTATCGCCGCCGCGTATCGTGCAGCACGCCGTCGTCGCGGAGCCGCTGCACCTCATCCTCGCTGTAGCCAAGCCCGGCCAGCACATCCGCGCCGTGCTCATTGAACCGGGGTGGCGGCGTCCGCGTGCCGCCGGGGGTGCGGCTGAGCTTGATCGGCGTGCCGAGCGCACGGTAGGTCCCGCCGCCGTCGAGCGGCAGCTCCGTCACCATCGCGCGAGCGGCGGCGTGCTCCGACTGCATCGCCTGGTCCACCGCCATCACCGGCCCGGCCGGCAGCCCGGCCCGCAGCAAGTCCTGGCACAGCGCCTGCCCGTCCCGCTCTGCGAAAGCCTGGCCCAACAGCTCCGCAAGCGCCTCCCGGTTCTGCACGCGGCTGGCATTGTCGAGGAAACGCGGATCGGCTGCCAGCTCGGGGCGGCCAATGTGGCCGCACAGCTTGCGGAACTGGCCGTCATTGCCGGCGGCCACGAAGATTTGGCCCGTCGCGGTAGCGAACTGCTGGTAGGGCGCCAGGTTCGGATGCGGGTTGCCCATCGGCAATGGCCGCACGCCGTTCAGGAAGTAGTTGGCCGCGTGCGGATGCAGCAGCGCCATGCCGCAGTCGTGCAGCGTCATGTCCAGGTACTGGCCACGGCCGGACGCGGCGCGCTCGTGCAGCGCCATCAGGATGCCAACCGTGGAGAACAGCCCCGTCGCGAGGTCGACGACCGGGGTGCCGAGCCGCAGCGGCCCGGTCGACGGATCGCCGTTCACGCTCATCAGCCCCGTCATCGCCTGCAGGATCGCGTCGTAGCCCGGCAGCCCGCCCAGCGGCCCGTCGGCGCCGAAACCGGAAACGCGGCAATGGACCAGCCGCGGGAAACGCGGCGCCAGGTCCGCCTCGTAGCCCAGGCCCCAGCGCTCCATGGTGCCGGGCTTGAAGTTCTCGACCAGGATGTCGGCGCTCTCGATCAGCCGCAGCAGCACGGCGCGGCCGGCAGGCTTGGCCAGGTCGAGTGCCACGCTGCGCTTGTTGCGGTTCACGCCGATGAAGTAGCTGGCGTCCCGCTCGCCCGCGGCCTGCTCCAGGAAGGGCGGCCCCCAGTCGCGCACCTCGTCGCCCTGCGGCGGCTCGACCTTCACGACCTCCGCGCCGTGGTCGGCCAGGATCATGGTGCAGTACGGCCCGCCGAGCACGCGGGTCAGGTCCACCACGCGCAGCCCGGCCAACGCGCCGGGGGAGGCGGCGAGGCCCTTGCCCAATGTGCTCGTCCCGCCGTCCATCATGCCGTCCTCCCCCAGACCCGGCTGCAAAACTCCGGATAGGTGCCGAGCATTTCGTCACAAACGGGTCCGCGCAGCAAGGCGAGCTGTTCCGCGGTGGGGTCAGGCGTGGGCGGCGCGTCGCTCCCGTCATAATCGAAGCCAGTGGCGACGCGGATGTCCGCCGCCGACTGCCCCGGATGCAGCGAGGCGAGGTGGAACCGGGCGGCGGCCGGATCGAAGCTGAACACGCAGCGGCCGGTGACGAGCGCCTGCGCCGTGCCGCGGCGGAAGTGGCCCGGCGGCGACACGCCCGGTGCGCTGACGGCGTCCACGCGCGGCACCAGCACGCGGGGGCTGTGCTCCTCCCGGAACAGGATGGTGCGGGGCACCATCATGTACATGAAGGCGGAGCCGAAGCTGCCGGGGAAGCGGACGGCGCGGCCGGGCCACTCGCCGGTGCCGACCAAGTTGAGGTTCGCCTGGCCGTCGATCTGGCCGCCGCCCAGAAAGAACAGGTCGATGCGGCCCTGGCCCGCGAGGTCGAACAGCTCGCGCGAGCCCTCGGTGAACGGGTTGCCCTGCGTCCGGTGCAGCAGGGAAAGCCGGACCGGATGGCCCATCAGGCGAACCAGCCAGCAGGCAGCGGCAGGAACCGGGCTGGCGGCGCCGACGGCGATGTGGCGGGCCGGGAGCGCCGCGGGGTCGAGGATCAGCGCGGCGACCGCGGCGGCGAGGCGCTCCTCCGGCTGGATCACGCGGCCTGGGCCCGGCCCAGCACGTAACGGCCAAGGTAGGCGCGGAAGCCTTCTGTCGTGCGGGCCGCACGGGCGTACTCCCGCAAGTGGGCGGCGTCGGCCGGGTACTCGTCGAGTAGCCCGGTCGGCCATGTGCCGCGCTTAGCGACCGCCACCACCTCGATGTAGGTGGCGCTAATGACGCCGGGGGCCAGGCGCTCGTCGTCGAGCAGGTTGCCCGGCACCATGCGCTCCACCGTCGCCAGCGTCCGGTGCGCCGCGTGGGCGAGCGTCGCCAGCTCACGCCGCCGCCCCACCCAGACGTTGCCGTGCGCGTCGCCAAACGCCGCGTGGAACACAGCGAAGCCGGGCGCCAGCGCGGGCAGCAGTACTATAAGGTCGGGCGCGTCGCTGAACGGGTTCTGCACGACGTGCCAGTCCGGGCGGTGCGCCAGCACGTCGCTGCCCAACAGGCCGCGCAACGGCATGAACGGCACGCCCTTTTCAGCCGCTTGCAACATCGTGTGGATGGCGGGGCAGGTCGCGTCCAGCACCTCAAGGCTGCCCTCGGCGACGGCGGCGGTGAAGCGGGGCGCCGTTCCGGCCTCGCCCAGGGTCACGGCGCTGGTCTGCAACTGCGCGACGCACCCGGCGCCGATCAGCAGGTCGGTCGCGTAGCCGGAGACGGGGACGCCGACCAGGCGCAACCCTCGGACGCCCCGGCGGACCAGCGCGCGGGCAAAGGCGCCGGGCGCGAGCGAGTTGTCGGGCGGCAGCGCCAGCAGCGCGCCATCCGGCACCAAGGCGGCCATGGCGTCCAGCGCCATCGGCCCCTCAGCCAAGCTGGCCGTCATGGGCCGTCATGGGCCATCAGGCTGTTCGGCGCCGGCATGGCGCGCGAGATCGCGGCGAGCACCGTCCTGATCTGGAACGGCTTGCGCAGAAACGCCGCGTAGCGCCGGGTTTCGGTGGAGATCGCCTCCTCGGGCAGGGCGCTCATGACGACGACCGGCAGGTTGTGGGCGGTGGGGTCGGCGGCCAAGGCCCGCAGCACGGCAACGCCGTCGAGAATGGGCATCATGTAGTCCAGCAACACCAAATCCGGCCGCTGCTCGGCGATGCGGGCCAGCGCCTGCCGGCCGTTGGTGGCGGTGATCACGCGGTATCCCTCGTCAGTCAGGATGGCGTCCAACACCTCGGCCACGCCGAACTCGTCGTCCACGACCAGCACAGTGCGCACCGGGCTATGCGCCCGGCTGCGGGGCGCTGGGCATGAACCCGGTCCGCGGCGCGTCCGGGTCGCCGAACCCTGGGGCGATCGCGATGCCCTGCGCGCCGATCTCGAACACGCGCAGCCTGTGGTCGACCGGCGCGTCCCTGGCCTTCAGGACCAAGAGCATCCGCACCAGCGACGACCGCTGCTCGACCAGCCGCATGACGATGATGTTGTCGGTAATGCCGGCCAGGCGGCTGTATGGCAGGCCGGGCGCGGCCAGCGCGCCGGAGTGGCCGGTGCTGTCGTCGGCCTCGACGGTGCACAGGCTGGTGATGCCCAGCCCGCGCAACTCGTGCAGCAAGGTGGTGAAAACAGCCGGGAGGCGGGCCGGGTCCGGCGCCAGTTGCAGCAGTTCGCCGAGGCTGTCGATGCACAGGCGCCGGGCGCGCTTGCGGCGGGCCTCGTGCACCAGGCGGTGGAACGCGGCGTCGAGCAGCCCCTCGGTGCCGGGCTGCCAGACCACCTCGACATGGCCGGCCTCAATGAGGTCGGCCGCCGGTAGGCCGAGGGCACGGGCCTTGGCGAGCAGCGACTCGGGGCTGTCCGAAGTGGTGAACAGCAGGCCAGGCTCGGCGGCGCTGCACGGGCCGAGGAAGTGCAGGCCAAGCGTGGTCTTGCCGACGCCGGGCGGCCCCTCCAGCATCGTCATCGAGTTGCGTGGGATGCCGCCGCCGAACATGCGGTCGAGCGGCGGCAGGCCCGACGGGACTGGGGCGCCGCTGGGCCGGGCACCGCCTGGCGCCCCGCTCCGCACCGCCTCGAAGCGTGGGTGCACCGTGATGCCGGCGTCGGTGATGGTGAAGGCGTGGCAGCCCTGCAGATGGCTGGCGCCGCGGCGCTTGAGCACCTCCACGTCGCGCTCCGACCGCCACCCGTACAGGCGGCTGCGCACGTCGACCACGCAGTCGACCATGGTGTGCTCGGCCGTCGCCTGGTTGCCGGCGTCGCCGCTCGTCAGCAGGAACATCGAGCAGTCGGTCACTGTGGCCTGGATTTGCAGCTCGTGGATGAACTTCTTGAACTCAACGTCCGAGCTGGTCTGCAGATCGGCCGCGACCAGGCCGTCGAGGACGAGCATCGTCGCGCCGTGCGCCCGCACCTCCCGCCGCAGCAGGTCCAGCAGGCCGCGCAGCCCGTCCGCCTCCAGCACGGAAAAGGCGCTGACGTAGTACACGCGGTCCGGGATGGCCGATTGGTCGAAGAAATCGAGGCTGCTGAGGTGCATCAGCATGCGGGCGTGGCTCTCGGCCAGCAGCGTGACATAAAGCGCCTTGCCGCCGGCGCGGGCGTGGTTGAAGCACATCTGGTTGCCCAGGATCGTTTTGCCCGCGCCGGGCCTGCCCTGGACAATGGTGATCCCGCCTGGGATGAAACCGCCGGCCAGGATCGTGTCGAAACCCTCTATGCCGCTGGATACTCGGTTTGACAATGCGCCCTCACGCTTGACTGGACAATTCAGGCTGCCCTTGTAGTTCGGTATCGCGGCAGCCGCACGCTGAAAATTGAGCCTTGGCCGGGAAGGCTCGCGACCTGGACCGTGCCGTCCAGCGCGGTGACGATGCGGCCAACCACCCACAAGCCGAGGCCGAAGCCGGGCTGCTGCCGCCGGGTCACGGCGCGTTCGAACGGGACGAAGATGCGCGCCTGGTCGGCTGGGGCGATGCCGATGCCCTGGTCGCGCACCTCCAGCAGCACCGTGTCGCCCTCGGCCGCGAGGCGCACGTCGATGGGGTGGCCCAGGCCATACTTTATGGCGTTCGACAGCAGGTTCTCGATGACCTGCTGCAGGGCGAGTTCATCCCACTCGCCCTTGAGCGCGGCAGGCGCCGTGACCGTGACCGCGGAGCCGGCCCGTTCGGCGTAGGGCCTCATCCCGTCGACCGTGGCGCGCAGCAGTACGGCCAGGTCGAACTCGGCGAGCTCGATCCGGAACGTGCCGGTCGAGAGGCGGGAAATATCGAGGAGCGTGCTGCACCGCTTGATATAGTGCAGGACGACGCGGTCGAGCCGGACCAGCCCGGCGGTGATCTGCTCCGGCGTTTCCGGATGCCGCTCCGCCATGCGGCGCATCGACTGCACGATAATGAGCAGCGGCGTCATCGGGTTGCGCAGCTCGTGCGCGGCGACGGAGATGAAGTCGTTGCGGGCCTGCACCGCCATGCGCAGGTTCGCAACCTCAAGCTGGAGGGCGGCGATGGTGGCCGCCGGGTCGGGCGTGTCAGGATTCTCGCCGTCCTTCACTGGACCGCTCGCCCACCATCAATACGGGGCTGTACATAATCTACGACAAGACATGTCGCAAGTTTAATAAAGCGCGACAGGCGGCGGCCCTTGGGGCCGCCGCCTGTCGCGTGGGCTAGATGTAGTGCTCTGCCAACGGGGCGAAACCGTTGAAACGTTGGCTCGCATAGGTGGTGACGTAGGCGCCGGTCGACTGGATCTGCACGCGGTCGCCGCAGCGGAGCGCCAATGGCATGCGGTAGTGCGCGCGTTCATACAATATGTCCGCACCGTCGCAAGTCGGGCCGGCGATCGCCACCGGTCCGGTCTCGGCGTCGCCGTGCTCCGTCTCGAACCGGTACTTGATCGACTCGCCCTCGGTCTCGGCCAGGCCGCCGAAACGGCCGATGTCGAGGTACACCCAGCGTACCGGGTCGTCCTTCGCCTTGTGGCACACCAGCACGACCTCGGCGCCAACCACGCCGGCGTCGCCGACCAGGAAGCGGCCGGGCTCGACCAGGATCTCCGGCAGGTCGTTGCCGAAATGCTGTGTCATGGCGCGCATGATCGCGTCGGCGAAGCGGTCGATGCCGGGGATCTCGTCGCGGTAGCGCACGGGGTAGCCGCCGCCGAGGTTGACCATGCGCAGCTTCACGCCGGCATCGGCCAAGTCGGTGAACAGCATCGCCACGCGGCCGATCGCCGTTTCGTAGCTGCCGGTCGTGGTCTGCTGGCTGCCGACGTGGAACGACAGGCCATACGGGTCGAGGCCCAGCTCGCCGGCGCGGATCATCAGCTCGCGCGCCGTCTCGACCGTGGTGCCGAACTTGCGGGACAGCGGCCACTCGGCGCCGTCGTTCTGCACCAGCAGGCGGCAGTAGACGCGGGCGCCGGGGGCGTGCTCGGCCAGCTTCTCCAGCTCCTCGGCGCTGTCGAAGGCGAACATGCTCACCCCGGCGGCGTGGGCGCGCTGGATGGCAGACACCTTCTTGATCGTGTTGCCATAGCTGATCGCGGCGGGGGCCGCGCCAGCGTTCAGGCAGAACTCGATTTCCTCGAACGAGGCGGCGTCGAAGCTGCTGCCGAGGCCGACGAGGCGCTCCAGGATCGGCGCGGCCGGGTTGGCCTTCACGGCATAGTAGACGCGCGCCAGCGGCAGGGCGCTGAGCAACGTGCGGTAGTTCTGCTCGACGCGATCCACGTCGAGCACGAGGCAGGGGGTGGCGGGCAAGCGGTCAGCGAAGTACGCTGCGATCTTGGGGGTCATCGCGCCTAGTCTCCAGGTCGGACGCCCCAGTGATGCGGGGGCGTGCCCGCCGGGCGATGCCGGCAAGCGGGGTTGACGGAACGGTCGAACGAACCAGCGGAAGCGAGTAGTGCCAGAACGCTTGACGTCGTTGCGTAACCCCAGGGGCCAGAGGCACGTGCGTTGCTGCGTGGACGCGGAAATAGGACCACACTCCCCCCCATGCAAGAGAAAATTCCGCTCCTGTCGCTATTATTCGTCAGCCTTGTTGCAGGGCAGGGCGGGCCAGGGTTTCAACGGGTTCCGTTAACGCTATCTTGCTAATGCAACACGCTGCTTTCATAGGGGAAAACCAGGAATGAAGTCCGTTGCCGCCTCGCTGGACCCCCCGCTCGACCCACCGAGTGCCGACACGCCTCCCGAGCCCGCCGAGGGCGTGGCGGCCCCGGCCTCCTTGCACCCCCGCGCCGACGCCGCCGGACCCGGCGCAGAATCGGTCCGCCTGGTGCTCGAACCCTGCGCGGCCGAGCTCGGGCGCCATGCCGAGGCACCCACAGACATCCCTTGGCACGGCTGGAAGGCGGTGCTGCGCCGCACGTTCATCGAGATGCTGACCGACCGTGTCTCGCTCGTCGCCGCCGGCTGCGCGTTCTACGCCACCCTGGCGCTGTTCCCCGCCATCTCGATGCTGATCTCGATCTACGGCCTGCTGCTCGACCCCGCCACCGTCGAGCCGCAGCTTGAGGTGTTGCGCGACCTGCTGCCGCCTTCGGCCTGGCAGCTCATTTCCGAGCGCGTCCACATGCTGGTCAGCCGGCCGCCGGCCTCGCTCGGGCTGCACCTGCTGTTCAACACGGGCGTCACGCTATGGAGCTCGGCGACCGGCACGAAGTCGATCATAGCGGCGCTCAACCTCGCCTACGAGGAGCGGGAACAGCGGAGTTGGCTGCGGTTCCAGCTCACGTCGTTCGTCATCACCCTGATCGCGATCGTCAGCGCCGTGATCGGGCTTGCGTTGCTGGTCGGCCTGCCGGCGGTGCTGGCTGGCCTCGGGGTCACGGACTACCAGACGACGCTCATCCGCATCACGAGCTTTGGGCTGCTGGTGCTGGCGATCCTGAGCGGGCTGTCGCTGCTGTACCGCTACGGGCCGTCGCGCCAACGGCCACGGTGGCGGTGGGTGACGCCGGGTTCAGTGGCGGCGACGGTGCTGTGGGTGGCGGTGTCGGCGCTATTCTCGTTCTACGTGGCGCAGTTCGCGACCTATGACGCGACCTATGGCCCGCTCGGCACCGTGGTCGGCGTGATGATGTGGTTCTTCGTGACGGTGTACGCGGTGCTGCTCGGCGCGGAGCTGAACGCGGAGCTTGAGCTGCAGACGTCACGCGACAGCACGGACGGGCCGCCGCGGCCTATGGGGAAGCGCGGCGCATACGTAGCCGACCATGTCGCCGAGGATTGAACGCATGGCTGCCTGACGGCGCGTCGTCGGGCGCCTCCGCGACCTCGATGGGTTCGTTCGGGGCGACCGTGGCCAAGTTTACCATGCTGACGCCCTGGTCGACCATGCCAAGCCGGGCGGCGGCCTTGCGGGACAGGTCGATGACGCGGACGCGGCTGCCGAGCGGGAGGTTGGCGTGGGCGGCAGTCATGGCGCCTTGATCGAACGGCTCGCCGCTGCTGGTCGGTCGGCCTTGGTGCCAACTGCCGTACCAGGACGCCTGCCCACTTTCTTCCCAATGTCGAGGAGGCGTGCCCGCTTTCGACGGGGCGCTCAGCAGCACGATCGATGCGATCATGCCGGGGATCACGGCGGGCAAGAGTCGGGCGGCTGAGTTGATCATCCGTAACCTCGTTGCAGTGCTCACAGGGCATACTGCCCATTATGCGGCAATGGTCAACCAGTAGGGTGCTCGGGGTCCGCCAGTCTCGCTTGCTGCGGGGTTTGTATATAGGATATGAACGCCGTGTTTTCAGCTATTTCCAGCAGTCCCGGATAATATCACAATTTGCAACGATGTATCTTGACTGCGATCTTCGGACCATTGGGCCACAGATTATTATTAAGGTGTTAAAATATTACTCGAAACAGCTAAAGTATTGATTGTGTGAGCATGGCCATGCTGGGACGTGGGCGAACGGCCCCGCGTCCCAGCACACGTCCAGCAAGCGGCCTAGCGGATCAGGCCCGCCAACGGGCTGCTCGGGTCGGCGCCCATGCGGCGCGGCATGCGGCCGGCGAGCCGCGCGTGACGGCCCGCCTCGACGCCGGCCTTCATCGCCCGCGCCATCCGGACCGGGTCGCCCGCGTTGGCGATGGCGGAGTTCAGCAGCACGGCGTCGCAGCCGATCTCCATGGCGATGGCCGCGTCCGACGCAGTGCCGACGCCAGCGTCCACCAGCACGGGGACGCGCGCCTGCTCGATGATCATGGACAGCATGGCCGGGTTCTGCAGGCCAAGGCCCGAGCCGATCAGCGCACCGAGCGGCATGATGGCGACGCAGCCCATCTCCTCCAGGCGCTTCGCCGCCACCGGGTCGTCGGCACAGTAGACCATGACTTCGAAGCCGTCGCGGATCAGCGCGTCGGCCGCCTCGAACGTCGCGGCCATGTCGGGGTAGAGGTGCGGCGGCGGACCTAGCACCTCAAGCTTGACGAGGTTCCAGCCGCCAGCCTCGCGCGCCAGGCGCAGGGTGCGTACGGCGTCGCTGGCGGTGTGGCACCCGGCCGTGTTGGGCAAGTAGGTGTAGCGCCTGGGGTCGACGTGGTCCTGCAGCATCGGCGCCTTGGGGTCCGACAGGTTCACCCGGCGGACGGCGACCGTCACCATTTCGGCGCCCGACGCCTCAATGGCCGCCGCGGTCTCCTCAAGGCTCTTGTACTTGCCGGTGCCGACGACGAGGCGGGAATGAAACTGCCGCCCGGCCACGGTCCAAGGGTCGTCGTTGTTGAGCAGGATACCGTCCATAGCTAGCCACCTCCGATGAAGTGGACGATCTCGATCTGGTCGCCGGCGCTGAGCGGCGTTGCGTCATAGAGCGAACGGGCGACGATGGCCTCGTTCCTTTCAACCGCAACCTTGCGCGGATCAAGCCCGAGCGAGCCCAGCAGCGCCGCAACCGTCTGGCCCGGCGGAATGGCGCGGGCTTCGCCGTTGACTGAGATGTCGTCCATGCACTCATAATGGCGACCCTGCCGACGCTGGACAAGCAAGCCCAAAGCAGGCCTGGCATGAGGCCTGCAACGTTGGGGCAGTGTCCCACTTTGAAAGTCGAGGTGGCGGAGCGGCAGTTGATCCCGTTCCCCTCGCGAGTCGGCCCGCTCTCCTTTAGGCTTGACGGAAAGCAACGGCGTGCGCTTGTCCCAAGATGAAGGCGAGCGGTTGTGCCGCGAACGTGGTCGCCTGAGGGGATAGCTGAAACGGGGAACGCAATGGCGGCTTACCTAGTGATGCAGATCACGATCACTGATGAAGAGCATTGGGGGAAGTACCGCGACGCGGTGATGCCGCTTCTTGCGAGGTTCGACGGGAGGCGCATGACAAAGGGTGAGGGCCTTGAACTCCTCGAAGGCCGCGACGACGGGCGACGGATCGTCATGTTCGAGTTCGCTTCCATGGAGGCCGTTCATGCCTTCTGGGACTCACCGGAGTATGGTCCTGTGAAGGAACTTCGACGCGACGCCGCCACCTTGGAAGCCTGGGCCGTCGCGGGGGCAGGAGGCGGGGCCGCTGCCAGGAATTCGAACTGAGTCATTGCCCCCACGCCAGGGCGCGATGGACGGGCAGGGTGGGTTGTGGTATGGCGCGGCGCTATGTTGAGCGCTGCGGACGCGACCGCCGGGCCGCCCGGCACGCTGTGAGGACCTGCAAATGACTGGCATTCCGTTCGATCCGGAGAGCATCCGGACGCTCGCCACCATCCTGCGCGACACGGCGCTGACCGAGATCGAGCTGGTGGCAGGGGACAGCCGCATCCGGCTTGTGCGCGGCGCGGCGCCCGTCGCGCAGGCCGTGCCCGTGATGCTGGCGCCCGCCGCCGTCGTCCCGCCGGCTGTGGCCCTGGAGGAGGCGGCCCCGGCCGGCGCCATCATGAGCCCCATGGTCGGGATCGCCTACCTGGCGCCGGAGCCGGGGGCCACGCCGTTCATCGCGGTTGGCAAGGCCGTCGCCGCCGGGCAGACGGTGCTGCTGATCGAGGCGATGAAGACCTTCAACCAGATCAAGGCGCCGCAGGCCGGCACCGTGACCCGCATCCTCGTGCAGAGCGGCGAACCCGTCGAGTACGCCCAGCCGCTGCTGGTCATCGAGTAGTGTTCCACAAGGTCCTGATCGCCAACCGCGGCGAGATCGCGCTGCGCATCCAGCGCGCCTGCCGCGAGCTGGGCATCCCCACGGTCGCGGTCCACTCCACGGCCGACACCGACGCCATGCACGTGCGCCTGGCCGACGAGAGCGTGTGCATCGGGCCGCCGCCGGCGCGGGACAGCTACCTCAACGTACCCGCCCTGCTGTCCGCCGCCGCGGTCACGGGCGCCGACGCCATCCATCCCGGCTATGGGTTCCTCTCGGAGAACGCGCGGTTCGCCGAGATGGTCGAGGTGCACGGCATGACGTTCATCGGCCCGTCGCCCGCGCACATCCGCATGATGGGCGACAAGATCGCGGCGAAGGCGGCAATGGCGTCGCTGGGCGTGCCGCTGGTGCCGGGGTCGGACGGCGCGGTCGCCGACATGGACGAGGCCCGCGCGGTGGCGGGCCGCATCGGCTACCCGGTGCTGGTGAAGGCGGCGGCGGGCGGCGGCGGGCGCGGCATGAAGGTGGCGCTGGCGGCGGACGAGCTGGAGGAGGCCTGGACCGTGGCGCGCACCGAGGCGCGGACCGCCTTCGGCGACGACGCCGTATACATCGAGAAGTACCTCGACCGCCCGCGGCACATCGAGCTGCAGGTGATGGCGGACGCCCACGGCAACGTCGTGCATTTCGGCGAGCGCGATTGCAGCCTGCAACGCCGGCACCAGAAGCTGCTGGAGGAGGCCGGCTCCCCGGCATTGACCTCTGTGGCGCGGGACAGCCTGGGCGCCGTCGTGACGGCCGGGCTGCGCAAGCTGGGCTACCGCAACGCCGGCACGCTGGAGTTCCTGTACCAGAACGGGCAGTTCGCCTTCATCGAGATGAACACCCGCCTCCAGGTCGAGCACCCCGTCACCGAGATGGTCTGCGGCGTGGACCTGGTGCGCGAGCAGCTCCGCGTCGCGGCCGGACAGGAGCTTGGCTACGAGCAGGCGGACGTCGAGTTCCGCGGCCACGCGATCGAGTGCCGGGTGACGGCGGAGGACCCGGAAACGTTCGTGCCGACGCCGGGCCGGGTGGACGTGTTCCACGCGCCGGGAGGCCTGGGCGTGCGGGTCGACAGCGCATTGTATGCCGGCTATGTCGTGCCGCCGTACTACGACAGCATGGTGGCCAAGCTGATCGTCCACGCGCCGACCCGGCCGGAGGCGATCGCCCGGATGCGCCGCGCGCTGGGCGAGTTCGCGATCCAGGGCATCAAGACGACCCTGCCGCTGCACCGCCGCATCATGGACGCGCCGGAGTTCGTGGCCGGGGAGTACACGATCCACTGGCTGGAGCGCTTCGTGTCGGGTGGCTAGCGCGGCCCAACCCACCTGACGCAAGAGCAGCAAAGGGTTCGGTGGAGGCCGAAGACAGCAGTGGACCTCCTTTCCCAGAGCGGTCGCCAGACGGCTGGATGGCAGCATGAGGGGGCGGCGGAGGTTTCCGAAAAAATACGTGCGGCTTGAGCATCCGCCCACCCCCTTCGCCCCGTATCCCTTGCGCAACAACCGCCTGGGGCACGGATGCCGACGCGACGGGACGACGAGCCTCTCCGGCGTCCAGGTGCGCAGGTTGCCTGGGCCGCTATCGTGGCCGGGGCCGGACTGGTCCCAGTTCGGGCGTCCGCCCATGTGAAGTGGTTCTGCTCGGTCGCCGACGTGACGCAGCCGCCGGCCGCCATAGGCCGTGTGCTGACGCCGCTGTTCGGCCTTGTCTGCTGTGGCTTCCTGTTGCTGGTCTATGTCGGACTCCTGCTGGACGGCAGCGTCGCCCTGCGCTGGCCCTGGCTCGCCTCCAGCGGGGAGCTGCACGCCGGCAGCGAGGAAAAGCTGGTCCGCCTCGCCGCCGGGGCCTACTTCCTCTTGCTCTGGGACAAGGGGGCCGTGGTGCTATGGGAGCGCGGCGACGCGATCCTGACGCCCGAACTCATGGCCAGCATCGCGTGGATGGGCGCGTTGCACTTGGTGGTTGCTGTGTCGGTCGCATGGCGCCATGGCTGCATCCTCGCCGCGACGGGAATTTGCATCCTGTATGCCTATGGGATCGCGCAGTTCGGCATCTTCCACATGACCGACTACGTGTTCTTTCCCGGTGTCGCAGCGTACTTAGCGCTCACGGGGGCCGGCATGCCGGGCGCACTCAGGTGGCGTGCGCCGCTGCTGTCGGGCGGCCTGGCCTTCGGCCTGATGTGAACGGCGGTGGAAAAGTTCGTCTACCCGCAGTGGACGCTGGATGTCGTGGCCCAGCATCCTGACCTGGCTTTCGGCTTCCCTTGGCAGTTCGTCGTCATGGTGGCAGGTTTTGTGGAGTTCACGCTGGCCTTCTATGTGATGGCCGGCCGGGGGCTGGTCCGCTTCGGCGCTGCCGCTTATGCCGCCATCTTCCTCGCCGCGGTCCCCGAGTTCGGCCACCTGGACGCGGTCGGCCACATACCGATCGTCGCTATCCTGGCCGTCACGTGCCTGCGGGGCGCCTCGCCGTTGCAACGCCTGCTAGGGATGGAGGGCCGGACGGTCGCAGCCAACGCGGCGACGGTTTCAGCGCTCTATCTGGCATCGCTGACCGGGTTCTTCGGCTTGTATTATGGATTGCAATGGATGGAGTACGGATGAGGCGGGACCGAGCCGCTGGCCGCCGCCTGCCGTCCAGCGCGGGCGTGACCGCCTTGTTGGCGCTGGCGGTGCCGCAATCCTTGGGTTCCCTCCACCTTGAAGCGTTGCTCGACATGGCTGAAGGCTAGCCTGCTCAAAGTCCAGGCGGTGCGAAGGCCCCTCGCAGGCGTCAAACAGCCCCACAGCCCCGATCAACTCATGATGAACAGCGTCATAAGCTTTGCGGACGGGTGGACATCGACGGAATCCCGTGGGCAATGCTGCGCCGCCGTCCGGTGAGGCGCGGCAGCGCCAGCAATAAAACATTCAGGAGCTGTCCATGCCGTCAGGTCCCTACAGCTACACGCTCATAGACCCTCCAAACAGCATAGACACCGGCACGTCCCGCAACGTGAGCGTCAGCCAAGTCAATGACCTGGGCCAGGTGCTGGGAACAGTCTCTGGCAGCACTGGGAGCCACCCGTTCCTTTATTCGGACGGCGGCTACACCAGCCTCGACGTGCCGGGCGCCACCACGACCATTGCCACGCAACTCAACAACGCGGGCCAGATCATCGGGCGCTACAATGACGCCGCCGGCAGCCATTCCTTCCTCTACCAAGACGGCAACTACGCCGAGATCGCTGTTCCGGACGCCGCTTTCACCACCGCGTTCCAGATCAGCGGCGCTGGCAAAATCCTGGCAGAGTACTTCGACAGCAATGGCCTGCATCCGTTCATCGACGACAACGGAAGCTACACGGCCCTAAGCGTGCCCGGTGCGACCAACACCATCGTGCGCACCAGCAACGGCGTGGGGGGAAATGCCCTTTCGGCCATCAACGACGCCGACCAGGTAATCGGGACCTATGTCGACGCCGCAGGCGGCCATTCCTTCCTCTATAGCGACGGCAGCTACGCCACCCTCGCCGTGCCTGGAGCTTCCAGCACCGTCGCCACCCAGATCAACAACGCTGGCCAGGTCCTTGGGACATACACTATGGCGTCGGACAGCGGGCCATCGAGCACGCGCTCTTTCGTGTACTCGGACGGCGCCTACACCCCGATCGCCGTGCCTGGCGCGACCACCACCACCGCCGGTCAGATCAACGATGCCGGCCAGATTGCCGGAACCTACTCCGACCAGACGGGAAACCACTTGTTCCTGGACACCGGCGGGACCTACGTCACCATCACTCCCCCGCCCGGCCCGTCTCCGTCCGTTGGCGGCCCTTCTGCTCCTTCAGTCCCGTCTGCTCCCTTGGTCCCGTTCCCTCTTTCGATCTCGTTCACCCAGCTCAGCAATGCCGGCGACGTCCTGGGCACCTACTATGACTCTGGGAACCCGCCCTTTGGCAGCAGCAAGCCCTTCCTGTACTCCGACGGCACCTCCACAAACGTGAGCGTGCCGGGAGCAGCGACCACGACCGCCCTCCGCATCAACGACCTGGGCCAGTTGGCCGGCTCGTTTTCTGATGGGATCGCCACACATGCTTTCCTGGCCACCCCGATAAGCGCCGATGTCATGCAAACGTCGTTGCTGGCCGCCCTGTTGCCGGCTGGGGCGGACGCTTCTGCACTCGTTGCCGCCACCCCGGACATCACCAATGCTGGAGCCGGCATGCTGACGCCAACCGGCGACAACGCGGGGCCGAACCCGCCGCTTATTTTGCTGAACGGTCAAGGCTCTTTCGCGCCGTAAGCGCCCAGGCGCCGGGGTACAATGATTGAGGGCTGAAACCGTTTACTGACAGGTGGGCCTTTGGACCAACCATGAATCTCGAAAGGGATGGCGTTCAGGCGCGACACGGTTGGCAACCCGCGGCGCTGTCGGACGTGTTATGGTATCGGCGCACCCTCAAAGGCGGGCCACGATCAAAGCATGTCGCGTAGAACGATCGAAGTGACGCCCGACCTGCTGATGCGGGCCTACCGGGTCGGGCTGTTCCCGATGGCCGAGACGCGCCGGGGCCAGCGGCTCTATTGGCTCGATCCGGAGCTGCGGGGCGTGTTGCCGCTCGACGGCTTCCACCTGCCGAAGCGCCTGCTGCGCACGGTGCTGTCGGGTCCCTACGAGGTCACGAGCAACCAATCTTTCGCCGCCGTCGTCGCCGGCTGCGCCGCTGCCGCGCCGGGCCGCGAGGACACCTGGATCAACGCCGACATCGAGCGGCTGTTCGGCGACCTGCACCGGCGGGGCTTCGCGCATTCGGTGGAATGCCGGCTGGACGGCGCGCTGGTGGGTGGGCTGTACGGCGTGTCGCTTGGCGGCGTGTTCTTCGGGGAAAGCATGTTCAGCGTCGCGCGGGACGCATCGAAGGTGGCGCTGGTCCACCTGGTCGCGCGTATGCGGCTCGGCGGCTACACCCTGCTGGACACGCAGTTCGTCACCCGGCACTTGGCGCAGTTCGGCGCCGATGAGATCCCGCGCGACCAGTACAAGATGTTGTTGGCAGCGGCGGTGCAGGTTCCGGCGCGGTGGCTACCTGCTCCCAACCGCGCTGCACTGGAGGCGGAGGTCAGGTCGCTCTACCACCATTCGCCGATCATAGGCGGCGCTTCGGCGCCCGCTTCGACGGGGGACACCGGGCCGCCGACGGAGCCTGGCGCTTGAGGCGGCTGTTGCTGGCATGGGCGGCCATGGTGGCTGCGACATCGCCCGCCCTGGCCCAGGCGACGGCCGCTGCGGCGGACCGCCCGCCCATGGCGCCCTCAAGGGAGGCGTCGGTGCTGTATCGCATGACAAGGGCCGGGACCGCGCCCATCGAGGTGCGCGTCACGGCCCGCGCCGGCGGCTCGCCCATGCGGATCGATATGCCGGACGGCGCCTATATGCTCCTGGACCAGTCGGCGCACAGCGCGGCGATGGTCGTGCCGGGCGAGCAGATGGTGATGGCGCTGCCGTTCCAGGATGGGCCGCAGGCGCAGTTCCAGTTGAACGAACGGATGCGGTTCATCCGGCGGGGCGTCGACACGGTCGCGACGGTGCGCTGCACGGCATGGGACGTGCTGCTGGACAAAGCGCGCGGGGCGGTGTGCGTCAGCGGTGACGGCGTCCTGCTGCGCTCGTCCGCAATGGACGCGGCCGGGCGGCGGAGCCTGATCGAGGCGGTAAGCGTCAGCTTCGCCCCAGCGCCAGAAGGCGACTTCACGCCGCCAGCCGACTTCGACCGGATGGAGGCGGCGCCAAACGGCCCGGCGCCGCCAGCCACGACGCCGCAATGACCAGGTGCGCTGTCGTTGCGGCCGTAGGACTGCTCATCGTCAACGCGGCGGCGGCGCAGGACCGGCCGCTCATCCAGCCCAGCCGCGACGTGTCCGTGCGGTACCGGGTGGAGGGAGCCGCCGCGTCCGTCGTGCCCGGCGGCATCCCCAATGGGCTGCTGCTGTCATGGGACGCGGCAGGGCAGCGGCTGCGGGCCGAGCCGGAGGGGCGCACGCAGGCCGTCATCGTCGACCTGCGTGTGCATTCCGCGCTGGTGGTGGACACGGCGCTGCGCAGCGCCTTGACGCTGCCGACGCGGGACAGCGACTTCCAGCCGCTGACGCTCGAAGGCGCGCGGCTGACCCGGCGCGGCGAGGCCGTGGTCGCGGGCCTGCCCTGCACCACTTGGGCCGTGCGGTCCGACCGCGGCAACGGCACGGTCTGCCTGACGGCCGACGGCGTGGCGCTGCGGGCCGATGGCGACGTGGACGGCCGGCACGGCTCCTTCACGGCGTCGGACGTGAGCTATGGCCCGGTGCGCGACGACCTGTTCCGGGTGCCCACCGACTTCTTGCAGCTCAGTTTTCCGAAATTGGGCCGCATCAAGTGATCCGGCGCGTCCTGCTGGTGCTGCTTGCCGCCGCATTAGGGGCCGCGTCGGACCCCGTGCCGGCCAGGGCGGACCAGGACCGCCCCCCCGCGGTGCCGACACGCGATGTCGACGTGACGTACCGGGCCGGCCAGGGCGGGCAGGCGGTGGTCCAGCGCTCCCGCTGGTCGGCGGGGACGCGGAAGCTGCGGGTGGACACGCCGACACCGGGCGTCTACGCGATCGCGGATTATGAGGCGCACACGCTCATGATGGTGAGCGAACCGGCCCATGGGGTGATGGACCTGGATGCGGCGGCGGCCGGCTTCCCCGGTCCGGCGGCCCCCGGCTCGGCAGCATCGGCGGGCGCCGGCTTTGTCCGGCGCGGCGGCGGCCAGGTGGCGGGGCTGCCCTGCACCGAGTGGGAGACGTCGGACCGCCAGGGCCAACCGGTGGTGGCGTGCTACACGGAGGACGGCGTTCTGCTCGAGGCCCGGCGTGGCGCGCAGGTGTTCGTCCAGGCGACACGGGTCGCATATGGCACCCTGGATGCAGCGGTCTTCGCCGTCCCGCCGTCCTACATCCACACCAGTCCTAGGAGTGCCCGATGACGTTTCCCCAGTGCGTCGGATGATGTTCTCCAAATGCGTCTTATGACACTGGCCCTGCCGCGTTGGCACGCCCTCAACGCATGGGCGCCATGGACAGACCGCCGCGGCCGGCTGCATCCGCTGCGTGCCGGCGTGCTGGCGGCGCTGTCGCTGCCGGCGGCATGGCTGGCGCTGCGCTGGGCCAACGACGCATTGGGCGCGCGTCCGCTCCAGACGGCGATCCATTCGACCGGGTACTGGGCGGCTTGGGTCTTCTTGGCCTCGCTGCTGGTGTCGCCAGCGAAGGCGTTGCTCGGGATGCCGAACCTCGTCGTCGTGCGGCGGATGATCGGCGTGGGTGCGCTGTGCTACGCGGTCCTGCACCTCTTGCTCTACATCACCGACCAGAACTGGCGGCTCGGGGTGGCCGCGACCGAGATCCTGGTTCGGTTCTATCTCACGATCGGCTTTGTCACGCTGCTGGGCCTGGGGGTGCTGGGCCTGACATCCAGTGACCGCTGGGTGAAGCGGCTGGGGCGGAACTGGAAGCGGCTGCACAAGTTTGCATACGGGTTCGCGGCGCTGGCGTTGCTGCACTTTTTCTTGCAGTCGAAGGCGGACGTGTCGCAGGCGACCGTGGCCGCGGGCGTGTTCGCCTGGGCGATGATTTGGCGCGTGCTGCCGGCAGGGCGGGACCGCGGGCCGGCGGCGCTGGCCGGCCTGGCACTGGCGGCGGGCGCGATGGCCCTCGTTTTCGAGTACGCCTGGTATCGGTTTGGCACCCGTATCGACCCGCTGCGCGTGCTGCGGGGAGAGTTCGACCTCTCGTTCGGCCTGCGCCCAGCCGGCCTGGTGCTGGCGTTGGGGCTGTTGGCGGCGGGACTCTTAGAGCTGCGGGCGCTGGCGCAGACCCGGTTTGGCGCCGGTTCGGGCTACACGGTGCTGGTCTACTTGCTCGGCGCGCTGGCCGGCGACGCCGTTGGGCTGGCGATGGGATGGACGCTGGACGACGGGGCGCCCGAGGGCCAGGCAAGCCCAGTGTTGCCAGGACCAGTGTTGGATGTCGCGTGGTTCGTCATGTTCGCTTTGCTTGGTTTGGCGCGCTACTGGCTCCGCACGGTTTGGCAGCGGCATGTCATCGATGCATTATGGGCCGGCACGGCGCTGTGGCCAGTGCTGACCATGGACGCCGAGGGCCGGCAGCTTGGCCCGGCCAGCGCCGCCATACTGCTGACGGGTGCGCTGCTCTTGACGCGGCAACTTTGGCCGGTCTCGCGCCATGCCGCCATGCTGGTGGTGCCGTTGGCTGCACTCGCGGCCTATCAGGCGATCGCGCTGCTCTGAGGTGCCGTCGCTCGGGCCGCGGGTGCGCGGTGTCCGGTTGCAGTCCCGGCAGCGGCGTCATGTAAAATTTTCCGACACCGGGCCGCCAGCGACGGCCCGGATAAAGGTGGATGGGCGCTAGCGTCAGCCGCGGCGACGGCGGGCGACGCCGATGCCCGCCAGGCCGAAGCCCAGGATCGCGAGGCTGATCGGCTCAGGCACCTGGAAAACGGACACATCGGTCAGCAACGTCGACGCATTTGCGTTCGACGTCGACGTGTTGGCAAAGGTGACGGTGACGAAGGTGTTGGCAGCGATGAACGTGTCTGACTGGATGGGCGTGAATGCCGTGCTGAACGTGCCGGCCGGATCGACCGGGGCCAGCGTGGCCGGGGCATAGACCTGCGCGTTGCCGGCCAGGATTTGGAATGTCGGATTGGCCTTGACGCTCGATCGTGCATTGGCCCCAACCGATATCTCATAGGTCCGGCCGACGATGAACCCGTTCACCACCTGGCTGAGCGACGTGCCCGCGCCGGACAAGAAGCCGACCACGCTCTGGCCGGCCGCCGAGCCGTTGTCGTACTGCGGGGGGTCAGTATTGGTGTTGCTGGCGTAGTTGGTGGGCGACCAGTTCTGGATGTAGAACAGGTTGCCGCCGTTGTAGGCGTTGTCGGCCGCAGTGTCGTTGGCGGTGAAATTCGGGTTGAGCACCACCGGGACGGCAACCGCCGGCATGGAGGCCAGCGTGATCGCGGCGGATGCGGCCAAACCGGCCCAGGTAGCTTTTTGCGTGAACACGATGACAACCTCTTTTGAAGTTGATGTCATCTACGCAACGTATGTGCCAGAGGCTAACGCCCTGTAAACCCAACAGCCTTAAAAAAGCTAAGGCTCTTATTGGGTTCCGGGGTGGTGACGGGTCCGTCACGCAACCAGGCCAGCGATGAGTGCGCCGAGCAGGGCTTTGCCGCGTCGGCGCGCATTGTGCACGAATTGAAAGAAGCCGAGATAAAG
>JAABUP010004120.1_pt1 | contig 24322 bp, 29 predicted proteins | sample 5559201 | NCBI WGS metagenome assembly JAABUP01 (sample SAMN10711887, study PRJNA513373) | rock metagenome | isolation source: Antarctica rocks | place: Antarctica
ACGTGCGAGAAGCCAAGTACTACAACAAAGGGCATGCATCTGGCTGTCTCAATGTTGGCCTGTTCAGGTCAGTGGAGGGCCGTACTCCACTGGACAACCTCAAAAGATTAGCAATGGCAGGCTTTGCTATGGAGGCAACAGGTGAGGGGCAAGGGCAGACAGCTCGCGAGTCAACACAGGCATCCCACTGTATGCTTGTATTACGCCATGTACCAAATGACATCTGCAGTATGGTCCTGATGAGATGCTACCTGAACAACACAAGCGGCAGTCGTGATAGACTGCTATTCTTGCTGCAGAAAGGAATCCAAACTTCCGCAAAGATGCATTGGCAGCCCTGCCGAAGAACAAGACAATTGCTGTCATGTGTTCGCTGGGAGGCACAATGCTTGTCGGGACCAAGCCTCGTGAGATGAGCGGCAAGGTGTTCAAAAGTGACCCTGACAGAGCCTTTGGAAGGGAGTCACGGTCTTTGAAGGCATGCTATGAGCTTTATGAGGTGGGGACTTCGGGTTAATTGCTACATGAGGCCTCCATTGCACTGTGGCCATGCTGCAGTGCAGATTGCCTGCACTGAAAGAGACTAGCTGTTTGCTATCTGCCTGATGGTTCAGTAGAGGATTGCTGTGCTGCAGGCGGGCTTCAAGAACATTGTACATGTAGATGGTGGCTTTCCCCAGTGGCGATATGACCAGCTGCCTACAGAAGCTGAAGGCTGAGTGCCATTTGCTTGTACTTGTGTTTCATTTAATGTTGTGCATGCTGTCGTTTTAAAAACCAAATTTGTCTATGTTGTTGATTTGAATCCTAGCTTTCAGCATGATGGCATGCTGCTTTGCTGATGGCAACTAGTTACCTTCAAAAGGTAGTGTATGTGCCTAACTTTTGGTGACAACAAGACACTGTACGACATGAGTGATGCTGACTTGATGGAATGATTGACTGCTTCAAATCACAGGGCTCACACACGCATTGGACTTGCACAAGTGATTTTTACCTAGTACTCAATGTTGTAAGGCAGCAAACGGTAATGTACATGGCCAATTTTAAACAACATTACACACAAATCCCAGCAACTTTGCATAGGACAGAATCCCAGCAGCAGGTTGCACACAGGAGGACACTGGACCTGAACAAATTCTATGATATCACCGTAATGTCTGCAATGCAGCTGTGCTTTTCAAATTTCTTGCATGCGCAACGGTCTTCTTTTTGCAGTAAGATGCAATGAAGAGCTCTATAGTTGTGCTGCCAGCTATGTACTCATCATACAAAGCCTCAGCCTGATCATCAGCCTCACGGCTTGCCTTAGCCAGCTTTGCTATCAGGACATCTGGCTTCAATTTGGCAAGAGCAGCAGACTGGCGCTGCAGTCTGCTGTCAAACTGCTCCTTTGCTGCTGCATACTCAGATGACCTGAAAGGCAAATCAGTCAGCTTGTGGCAATGTGCTGCAATGTACTGCATGAACCATTCTCCAAGCAATGACTTGCACCAACACCATCGATATGTACAGCTGATCGTGACGTGAACACTTTGGCATAATGTTCATGCTGTCAGTGTCTGATCACAAGCAATATGGAAGCTGTTCACGTTTGACAAACAAACAAATGAGCAAGCATCAAGGCTTCACAGCACACTGCATGTCAACAAAAGTCCAAGCAGGTCGCAGACTTCATGACATACCTGACAATGGCGATGTGATTTTTGACCTCAGAGATGAGCTGTTCCTTTTCAAGATTGCTGTTGGCCATGTCAATGATACCTTTACGCACTGAATCTTGCACCTGCAAGCAGGTTGGACTGTAAATGTACTGCACAACACCAACCTAAGGGATTTGCCCCCCCTCCCAAAATTGCCAGCACCTAGACTAACATTGACTGCTTGCCCAAAAGTACATAGTTGCGCTCATTAGTCTGACTGTGCCCGGCAAATTGGCAAATTGGCAAATTGCCATTCATCAGCAACCCTGGCTTGAGAGTGCAGGTCAAATGTCAGTGCTTCATTGTATAAACTTGTTCCTCCAAGGTTGGCAAATTGAGAGGAGCATGCTTTAATGCCTTCAAAACAGGTAAAACCTTTTTACATTATTTTAAAAAAAAAAGCAAAACGTTTTTGCCTGGTACAATCTTGAGTGAGTGAGGTGCTGGTAAGCCAGCTCACCTGAGTGGCGCTTGATCTGGACAAGATATTGCTGACCAAGCCGCGATACTTGGCATCATCAAGCAGCAGGGCAGCCAGCTCCTCATTACTAAGGCTCGCTAGCTCAGGAAAATCCTGAGCGCTGTTTGTTGCAGTGCCTGTTTGTTGCTGCTGCTTTGCAGGAGATGCAGATCTTGGAGTTGGCCTTTGCTGAGTGTGTGGCGGTTGCTGCTGGGCTGACTGTGAGTCTCGTCTGTGTAAGCTGGATGGGTTGCTGGAGCCACTAGCAGCACCGATCAGCTGCCAATCATCGTCAGGCGGACCTGCAAGAAGAGCAATGCATCAAATCAAGTTGGCTGTTGTCTGAGCAGTGGCAACATGGTGCCTCCTTGAAGAAAGATATTGCACATGGCTGCAGAATACATCATGCTTGATTGCTGAAACAAGCTGTGCATAGCTGCACAAGCACTGTGTGCATAACCGCAAACTTTGTTTCTGCCCTAACGTTGCGACAACAAGATGGCAAGGCATGACAGGGTACATGATAAGTACTCAATGAAGTGTGCAATATACTTGACAGCATGCTGCAAGCTTCCTCCACTATGTCAGCTAGTTTGCTGCTCTGAGGATCCCAGAAGTCAAGGCTTGGGAAAGACAGGTGACCAGAAGCTTTGACATTTGCATGCCGCAATGGACTGGTCACTGCTATGCTTGGTTGCGCCTGGCAGCAGCATGAAATCTTTTTTTAAAAACGCACTTCCACCTAGCTGGAACGATCACTGCAGTTGCTCTACATGTCTTTACCTGTGGGAAGGAAGGTGGGAGAGTAATGCGCACAGCTGTAGATCGACCATCTGGCAGCCAAAGAGGGATCTCGAAGAGTGATCTGTATCGTTAGGGATAAAACCTTATACCATGTCAACAAGACAGACAGCAAGAGAGGCTGTGAGACTCACTGGTCGCGGTTCAGGGGCCTGCAAGAGATGATACGGGACAACAAGTCTGTGACTTGCGGTCCCCTCCTGTAGTCAGGGGGAAAATATCAGATGAAAGCCTGCAACCATGACAGACAGTGATAGCAAGCACGAACGACTGCATACCCCTGAGCTGCTCCAGATGGGGAATATCCTTGCATTGATTCAGGAATGACCCACAGAGGAGAGGAAATGGAGCCTTGCGTCGTACGTCAGAACAACAGGCCGGCTTGACCGAAAACCGATGTACAAAGATCTCCAGAAATATCGAAAGCCGTTGCTGTTAAGAAGCGACTGAACTTGGTGCCTCAATCAGCACAGTGTTCATTTGCTGCTCAAACCCAAAGCCTGCCCTTGACTGCAAAGGTCTTGCAAGTTGACCAAGCTTCAGCTAGTTGCGTGTAGACGTGCGCCGTACAGCTACCCATATGGCCAGCAGATTATACGTGCCTCAGCAGTGTTTTGTGTGGCACCAAATTGCGTCAGGCAGATGCAGCAGTCCAATCATTGCTCATATCAAGCCAAGCTGGGTGAACAATTGGCCGGGTGAACAACTGGCCCACCCGCCCTGCCTTCAATTGTTCTGACAGCCCCAGCCTGTATGAATAAATGCTGATGCAGCTCTGATTTGTGGCTTGTAGCCAACCCTGGTTCCTAATTCAGCACGTATATGTTTTGTAAAGCATTGAGCCAAGGCCTCATGCAGCTCTGCATAGTGGTGCGCTCCACTTGCGCATTGACATTTCACTTCGACAGGCTAGCCTAAGTTGAGAAAAGCTTGAAATTGCCGCAATTAACATTTCTCAGTTCAGGACCTGGTCTGACATCAACCATGCCACAACATGTTGCACAGAGCATCAGCTCTGAGTGATGAGCAAATGGCAATTTGCCGCATGAGCTTGAACAAAGGGAAAACGCAGACGATTTACGGGAGCATCACAGCTGACAGAACAACTGCACATACAGCAGCAAGTGCTGAGTGGGCTATGCAGTGCCATGCTGCCCATAACCTAATATGCAAATGGGTAGCAAAGGGTGTGTCAGCAGTCCTGCTGATCTGCCACTGCTGAGCATTGCTCTATTGTTCAGCACAACAGGTCTCATGTGTGGTGATGTTGGGATGCTGTGCTTCAGCTTCAACTTGCCAGCCAAACACTCTGCTGAGGTTACAATGGCAACTCGTTGAAGATCTGCCTGCTCCATCAAGTATGCTCTGGGAAAGAACCTCAGGTTCTCCACCAATTGCTGAAACTTGGCTGCATCCGTCCACTCTTCACTCAACAATTCCCCAGTACCTGTGGCAGCCAGCAACGCTGTTGCAATCACCGTGAACATTCAGATAGATGCTACAGCAACTATTGCAATTGCATACACGCCGTCATGATGAAGACAGCAGGTAGGTCTATTGCAGATTTGCACAATGGGGGTATTTGCAAAGGCTCTGATGTTCTCACCTGAAGCTGAGCAAATGTTGACCACAAAAGTCACCGGTGTGACAGTCTCTTGGCCTGCACCAGTCCTAGGCTGAAAGACAGCTGCTATCAGTACAACGGCCCAAGCCTCACCAGTGCATGCTCTGGCTTCCAGACTCCTGCCAGCTGGTGTTGAGAGTGGACATGAGCTTCCTTTACAGTTTGGCAACCCATATGTTGATCTGTCAGTGTCATCACCACACAGCACCTGCTGCACAGTGTAGTCCACCAGCCGGTGGCTATTCAGCTTATCGTGTGGAATGCAAGCCATGATGAACCTTTCTGGGTCAAACGCTGGTCCCATCAACTCAGCAGTGACAGCAGCACAGAAGTCAGTGTCTTCATTGCCCCTGCGCAGGCTGATATTGGTATGAAAGTGTGACAAGCCGTCAATATGAGATGCCCCATCCAGTAGCTGCCTCCTGTACCCGTCTGCATGAGTGCCAGGTGATTCTGGACTGGCCATAGGTCTTGCAACTGATGACACATCTGGATGTGAGGGGGTTGGATGGGAGGACGAGGAATCTGAAGAAGCTGACATGGACCACACTGAGTGAGCTGGCTTGGCTTGCACAGAACTAGGCTGGACTGCCGCCGGCCCAGCCTGTTGGTCTGAGACCAATGTTGATGCATGATGCTCTTGCAACACAAGAGCATCATCATCTGCAAGTGCAGGCTGTGCAGCTGCTGCAGATGCCTCTGCTTGACCTGTACACAACTCCTCACAAGCTACTGCAGGCAGTGAGCAGGCTTGGTCTGCATACCTAGGGCTGCCTACAGCGCCTGAAAGAGACACCTCTGCAGTGTCTAAGGGATGGTGTGCTGGATGGCGACTGCAGCAAGCTATTTGACCATGCCCAAGCTGGGTGCACTGGAAACATGCCAGAGGACGTTCTGGTACGCAACTTGACTCAGCTGTGCCATCATTGCCATTACGCAGCGCCTGGTTGCAAGGACAGCAGTTGCTTGCCATGAGGGAAGCTGTCTCAGTAAGGATTGATGCACCTGCTGCATCACCATGCCAATTTGTCATGCCTGTGCAGCAATTTTCACATGTCGCCACATTACAGACACCCCAAGTGACATGCAAACAGCGATGGCTGCTGTTGTTGTATATCAGCCGGTGCAATACCTGGGTGAGACAACACTGCTTCAGAGTTTGCTGCTGCCGCTTGAAGAGGCGTACTGTGATGAGAGAGCTGCTGGGTATTGCTGAGGAAGCAGTTTGGATTCAGACGCGCTGCATACTGCTTGAGCTCAAAAAACTGTATGCCTTTGCTGCTGTGCAGCATAAGGGTGCAAGGCGGAATGAGAGCAAACAAAGGTCGGGAGATCTGTCCCCTGATGCTGGCATACTTGAAGTGGAATCCCTGTAAACACGCCTGCAACTGCTGAAGCTTGCGTTGCAGAAGTCAAGTACTGGATACTGTACAGCTCAAATGAGTGGGAGCTCAGTGATTGAGGCTTAGATACAGACTAACAAGGGACTGAGAACCACTTCAGCAAAAGACAGTGCCTGTAATGATGAATAACGTAGTACATGCAAGGTGCACAACACATTTGGAATGAGGCATACCTGCAGAGAGAGTCCCTGGGTGCAGGGATGGGGAACAACTGTGACATAGTTCATGGCATCTGCCAGAGCATCATCTACATCAGTACTGTCTGGACACCCATGTACAACTGCATCAATGACATGATTAGGTAGGTAGGCATGCAGGCTGGCTGTGTAAAGCAGTGCTAGTGCTGCGGCGGTGGCGTGAAACTTCATGGAAGCAATTGCAATAGGCTGAAGCTCTGATACCAGGCACAAATCTCACATACAAAAGCCAACCAGAGCGCAACATACTCAGAAGTTGCTGGTCTGCTGTCTCGGTGATAGACACAGCCATTGAAGTTGGCAAGTCTGTGGAAGCAAAAACATCATCATCACCATCACTTCCGATTTCACTTGTGCCTGCAGTTTCGTGCTATGTCTTGCAGGAGGACCATCATAATATGGTCTTGTCAAAGGCTTGCTGACCTCCAAACAAGTCAATTTCAGCAAGTAGCTCTGCTTGCTGACCCCAAAAGAATCTCCAGATCTGTAACACTCATCATCCGGTGTAGCCTCTGGGTTAACGCACCAGCAACATGCAGTTTGAGGCAGAATTAGTTGTAAACTCACTGACTGCCCACCTGTAAATGATACCCATGTGTGGAGGTGTATGACAGCAAGTGGTTTCCTTCTGATGTGAAACCCAACAGGATACAGCCTGCAGCACAGAAGTGCCGGCATTTATATAGACTGTTTATCTCATGCAAGTCAAGATGCGGATGAGCCTTTCCTAGGAGACGATTTTGGTTGTCCACGACAGATTCTACAGGAAATTGAAGGCGAGCCGGAACCTGCGGGCTCAAAACGCGTTTATAGCTCTCATGGCACAAAACAGCAGCCTATTCTCGCTGCCATCTGCTCTACCCTGGTGAAAAGATTTCGATGCTTCTCTCCTAGCTGTTGAGAATGAAGCCTATGTACGACATTACAGCTCTTGGAATTCTGCATCCATAGAAGATGTCACACCTGAGGCAACCAAGATGCGAAATGAGATGCTGTGATGTTCAACAATGAAGCAATTTGGTCAAAGCTCTTGAACTCGAAACAAGTCTTTGTTGAGTCCAACTGTGAGAAGGTTCGTAGGGGGCCATGATCAAGCAGTCAAATCAGCAGTGCGACAAAATACTCTGACAACATCGCCGGGCCCCGTGTCGAAGGATAGAAGCAGCAGTTCATGTGCCGGCGTGTTGTGTCGTCCAAGTTCTGCAAAGCCTGAGAAGAAACATATGTTCTTCCATCTCAACCTGAACAAGGACATCGAAATAGAGCCCAGGTTCTTTGGCCCTCGGCTTCAAGAGATACTCAAACAGAAAGTTACATCAGAGGTGAAGATTGCCAACGTGCTCTCTTGCTGCAGAGACAAAATTAGTGTGCTCTGACTGCTTGCCCACAGATTGTAGCTTGCTTTGTTTGAGCAGTACTTCTTGTATTCAGGTAGAAGGCACATGCAGTGGCTTATATGGCTTCATGCTTATGGTCACTGACATAGGGAGCATGGGCAAAGGCAAAATCAGAGAAGGCACAGGAAGTGCAGTCTTTCATGTGCAGTATACCTGCCTGGTGTTCAGACCTTTCAAAGGCGAAGTATTGGACGCTGTAGTTTCATCAGTCAACAAGGTAGAACAGACCGCGTCCGTTACATTATGCGACATCTCATTGGTAGGCAAATGTCATGCAGAGGCTCTCTTTGCCCTGCAGATGGGATTTTTTGCGGACGCAGGCCCTCTGCAGATCTTTGTGTCTCAACATCTGATACCCTCGCATTACAGAGTGGAAGTTACAGATGATGCAGCGTTTGAGTCAGAAGAGAATGCACCACCAATCAAAGCAGGAGCCTCTGTAAGAGTTCGCCTCATGGGTCTCAAGGCTGAAGCAAATCAACTGGTGAGCCATTAGCATTGCTTACAGCCATGCCAGGAGGACCATGCCTTTGGTTGCAATCAAATGTGCATAATTTTTCAGTATTTGCTGACGCATGCAGTGCTTCTGTTGGGTTGCAAAAACAGGTCAACATGTTTGTCCCTGTGTTTTGGTGGCAATTACATGTGGGATGAGCATAGACTGTATGCCTGTGCATGTTACACGCTGATTTAATAATGCCAAGGCAGGCCTGTATTGCCACTCAGACACAAGGGTTTGCTGCAGTTCTGTGTGGCAACCATTGCTGAAGACTTCTTGGGCATTGTCGGTGATTGAGGCCATGATGCCTCCAGTTGTGCACCTATGCGCCACCTCTTCTGACGTATACAAGTCATTCACACATGGGAAAAGCACCTGCTCACTATGATTGTTTTCAGGTCCTACACAGTCTTCTGGATTACGGTAGCATCAAATCCAGTCAGCCTCCAACAGTTTCTAATGAACTGATACCAGTGCAGCTTAGAGTATATGCTTGTTTAGCTTGCCATGCATGCATGTCTGTCCAGACCTTCACTGATAGCAATTGCTGTGTAGGCTCTGTGCTGATGTTGCTGTCAGACGATTGAAACATCATCAGAGCACATGTCCCTCATATATCATGCAGGATTGCATATCACTTACATGCATTCACATATGTTAACTGCAAGCCCTGCTGTTTTTCCGCATGTGCAAGTTGCCTCTGCTTGCAGCTTCCCATATCTGGCAAACTTAGAATTTAATGCAATAAGTTGCACTCACGCTCAACGGTTCAAGGCTTGAGTATCAGGCCAATGGCTTGCAATGCCACTTTCTTGAGAACGGTGTCAAAATGGTAAGGTACTTCTCCCCACGTTTTCCATGTAGTGATGCATCTTAGCACCATCACTCAGCGCCACGCCTCTGCTTCAGCAAGTGCATGCAATAGGATTGACAATGCACATGGCCGCACAGACACATCAAGCAAACCAACATAATGCGTGATTTCGAGCAATTCGACATCCAATCCACCAAAATCTTCCTGGGCTTCATTCCGCATGGCCCAATGGATAAGGCGTCCGCCTACGGAGCGGAAGATTCCAGGTTCGATCCCTGGTGTGGAAGCCCCATATTTTGTGAGAATTATCTCGTTTTGTATGGATGCATCTATGCCACCCAAACATTTACAAAACGAAAGTATCTGGACTCCATTGCAAGCTTGTCAGGCAAGCGACTGGAGGGCAAGAAATCAATGGCAGAAAGCTTTCTGGATGCACACAGATGACACCATCCAAACATTTACAAAATGAAAGTATCTGGGCTCCATTGCAAGCTTGTCAAGCAAGCGACTGGAGGGCAAGAAATCAATGGCAGAAAGCTTCACAGATGACACCTGTGAAGCAAAAAGGTGGGGCTTCCACACCAGGGATCGAACCTGGAATCTTCCGCTCCGTAGGCGGACGCCTTATCCATTGGGCCATGCGGAATGAAGCCCAGGAAGATTTTATGCAGAATTGGATGCACAGTTGCCAAATTTTGCGTTTGTATACATAAGAGGAGTGTCGCAGCATGTTATTTCTGCTAGTTTTTCACTGTCTAGCAGTGCACATGTGCGCACCGCATCCGATCCAGGCATGTACAGATGTAACACAGACAGAGTCTGTAAAGGTGCTTCACCACATATCCAACCCGACTGTGTTCACATCGATATCTACTGGACATACTGGTTGAGGCTGTCCTGATATGCCTGCCATCCAGCTGACTGGTACTCAGCAGCAGCTTTGGCAGGATCTGATGCTTTGATGATGCCTCGGCCAACAATGATGACATCACTGCCATTTTCACCGATGACTGCTTCTGGGGTGTTGTACTGCTGACCCATTGCATCACCTCCTACGGCTAGCTGTACTCCGGGTGTCATATGAATCAGGCCTGCAAATCAAGCACATGATATTGACCCAGCAGCATACAAAGCTACCTCTGTCTCTCTCAGAAGCATGCTTCACCACTTACACCGGAACAATGTCTTTCCAGCACTGCAACTTGTCACTGAGATAAAGATGCTGCACACAATCTGTGCTGAAGCAGCAAATATCTTTGAGCCTAACATTTGACGCATTCTCAGAGGCAAACAGCTCAACAAGCAATGGACCATAATCAGGCATGATGCCTGAGTTGCATGACCTTGCAAATCCATACCCATTACACTATGCAGTGAGAACTGAATGTACACAATTTAGTAAGCAGTGGATACCTGGTGCTCCTGGGCCCCAAGCCCATTTGGCAGGAGTCATTGAGATGAAGCCCATTACAAAGTCCTGATTTGCTTCTGCCATTTTGACATTGGCCTCTGTGTATTGCCCTGCAGTATGTGCTGCCGTCAGCAAGCATTGAGACTGAGCACACAAGAAATGCAGTTGATGCTGTGGGACTGCTGGGAATGCTTTCAACAAGGCCAGTTGATCAACAAATTGACACCACTACTACAGTCCTGCCAAACGCCAGGACCACTCTGTTGAAACACCACAAACATGCTCATGCTCCAGAAAACCCGTGTCAGCGTATAATCACATGTCTATGGGCGCAACTCTAGTGAGCATCATCCCACTCAAACTTTGCTGAGCGCAAATCGCTCTGCCACAATGCTTTTCGACATGTGTTCACTACACAATTTTATCCCATTGCTCACTTCCGGTGACGTGCTTCTGTCAAGCTTTACCATCTCCAGCCTGTGCTAATGTGAAACATGCAACTCAGTCTTGCATAGAAGCTTCACTCTGGTGTGTCTAGCCCTTGGCTCGTGCACTCTTACTGGCTCAGTCACACATCATGTGTTACAGCTTGAACCGAACCTGAGGCTAGAGTCCCCTTGGTGCTCATTTCTGCCAGCAGCAGCAGACCTCGGCCCTTTGGAAAGCCCACAGACTTCAAGCCATCTATGATGCCAGGCCCAGGGATCACATGGGCATTGGTCACATCTGACCAGTCTGCAATCTTGTAGATGCCACTGCCATATTGGCTGACTACAGTGTTGCCAATGTCAGCAAACTTGCGGTCCTCAAAGATCAGGAAGTCTGCACAACACACCTGACTTGAAAGCTGCTCTGCTGATTGGACAGGAAGCTTGGTGCTAGGCAAAACAAAGCAGCATATAACTTTGCAGGCTAGGGGACATGTGTGCCTACATGGCAAAGGTGACAGCAAATATGCAGCTGAGACAGTCTGGTTGTGACAGCAGTTGCAAGCCAACATTCAAGATCACACTCATGACAGCCACGGAGCACTTGTCATCTGTACAGAGGCAACATGTCCCATACCGGTCCTAGCAATGCGTCTGGCACGACATGAACCTCCAGCCACTGTACATCACGACTGTCAAGCTGCAATTTTCAGCAAATGGACTGCTCAGTTTCTGCTGACTGTGACCTTTGTTCAAACTGCCCTGTGCCAAGTGAGTCTGTTGATTGTTTCCAGCAGAGCGTCAAGAGCTCACCGTGCTTGTCTGCAAGCTGCCGCAGCTTTTCTGCCACCGAGGCGTCCCAATGATCAAAGATGTCCACATGTGTCTTGAACAAGCAGATGTGTGGCCCAACCTATGTCATCAATAGTACATACTCACAGCAGGCAAACACATGCTTCAGACTGTGGCACTCCCACTTGAAACCTGTTACTTGAAACCTGTTTCTTGGCAAGTCTTGTCAGCCTGCTTGCTGATACTATTGTACGACACGGTTTCTACCATATGTGTCTGCACACAGTCTGAGGACAGGCGATGGGATCTTACTGTGGTAGCCTCAACTTTTGCATAGAAGAAATGCGTATGAAGGCCCAACCATGCTCTTTGCAAGACAGACAAGCACAGATTCACAACATGCTGCTATACATCAAACGCTGGCATTGTCATGTAGACATACCTGATCAGCTATTCTGAGCATCTCTTCAATGGTGGCCACATCTGCAGCTACAGCCAGGTTGGATTTCTTGTGTGCAATGATGTCCAGTAGCTTGCGCCCCGTCTTGTTTCTGGAGTACCTCTTGCGGTCCTCATAGCTTATCCTGCGCTTGCCATGTCATGCAGTCAGGGGGGGCAAAAAAGACAAAAAAGCAAAAGTAAGCAAAGCCCAATGCATCTGGCTGAGCTTGAAGGGATGCTGATATAGTATGAGTGATGCAGTCAACAGTACTGCTGAGGGCTTAGGCACATGGTACTGCTGATAGGTACTGCTGATAGGCACATGAAATGGTGTGCTTGGCAGGAAACCCAATGTGCTGAGTACTTAGTGACAAATGACAAGTCTACAGCCACACACACAATCCTGTTCATATCACCCTGTAACAATGGATTTGGCTTGTTAACAATCAGTACAGCTTTCACATGGTCGTGTTGTCAGTAGGCAGGCCTTGCAGCCATACAACAATGTACAAGAAAGCATGACCAACATAGTCTGCCATGACATGATGATGAAGGCTCACCTCTTGTATGTATAGCTGGGCGGCATTGGAGCAGCACACGCTGCCTCAGCTGCTGCCTTGGCTGCCGCAGCAGCTTCTGGCCCAACCGCTGCTGAAGTGCTGCCAGCAGGAGCATCTGCAGAAGCTTTGGTTGCAGCGTCACCCTGCTTGAAGGTCTGGTTGGCAGCAATGAAGGACTTCACAGAGGCTGCCACTTGGCTGTTCACCAGGCTGTGCTTCACTAAGACCTCCAGTATGAAGGAGAGAGTGAATGCACTGTAGAGCTTGAGACCATTTGAGGCCATGCGTGCTGATCCGCCCTGCTCACGGTCAATGAGAACCACAACATCTGTCACCTTTAGGCCCTCTTTCTGCAGCACATGACATCTGTGGATGATAGCTTGATGAGCGGTGATGGAGTGCGACATGTTTGCAGCAGTGCTTGCTGGGCAGCTCCTTGATCTCTGATAATCAGGACTACCATGTCTGTCCCTGTCAGGCCTTCTTTGTGCAGCTCAGCTGGTCATGTCTGCATTTTCTGCTGGTGCTGCTTTTGACTGGATCAAATAGAGCACAGCAGGAGAGTCACATGCCACGGGGGCCTTTGTAACAATACACTGTCAGTGATAATCTAGACACTTGCTCTGATTGCCAGGTGCAGCTGCAATTGTGATTAAGAAACAAAAGAGCAGAATGAGAGTGACCTCGAGGGGCTCGACAGTCTCCATGACAGATGCACCGCTGGTGACAAGGTCCTCCACAATCAGGCAAGTCTGGCCAGGCTTGAAGGCTCCCTCTATGGCTTTTTTGGTGCCATAGTCTTTCACTTCTTTCCTTCTCATCAGCATGGGAGTGCCGTGCAGCAGAGACATGCATGTTGCAATTGGCAAGGCTGTATAAGGCACGCCACACATCACCTCAAAGGATGCATCTGACAGCTTAGACCACATCACTTCTGACACCTGTTTGTGCAAAACATGGTAAAATCAGCACTGAAGATTTCTGGATTAGAACTTCTTGACCTGAACAAGAGGCATCTTGTCACAGAAATGACTTTTACGCACCTGCCGCAGCACATCAGGGTAGGATACAATGACCCTCAGGTCGATGTACACAGGCGACATGATGCCACTCTTTAATTTGAATTCGCCGAACTTGACAGCCTGCAGGTGATAGATTAAGAGTGTAAGAAGTGAATGGTATTACAGATTATCTGAGTTACTCAGGTCGCTTACCTCAATCTCATGTAGCCTCAATACGAGCTCTTCCATTTTTAATGCAGTTACTCGAGTCTGTGCAAGACACCATCAGGGTCAACCCGTCTGAGAAGTGCAATTGTTACTACAGCAGTTGATAAATTCCGCTTTGCCTACCTCCCTGGGCTGCGCTGTGACGGTTGCAGAGGCGACTCGAAGTAGACGAATGTCAGAGCCAATATCGTAATGTCTGTGGGCTGGTCGTGCGCCGGACCTCAACCAAACCTGATTCACAGGAAATCCGCGACGGCTGCTAAGACCGTGGTCACGGGTGGAATGTCTAGTGGGACGGGCGACAGGTATTATCTGATCAAGACAGCTGCTCAGCATCCAAAGTGCTGCGCTACAGTCAACTCAGTAGAAGTGATGTTGCTATGAGGAATTCCGTGACTAAATGATAGTCAATACCCTCTGCAGCCCTACTCTTGCGCTAAGGCCATGGCGCTGCTGTTGCGGGATGCCGGACATCGCGCTGAGTAACAGCGTCGATGCGTTGACTGTGCTGCTGGAATTGTCCTGTTGATACATCGTGCAGCGACTTTCATGGCAGGGAAAGGTCACAGGCACAATGAAACTCTCCACACGCGAGATGCTGCGAAACAGCTGCCGTTCTGTGGTTGCTTCGGCAGCTCTTCGTATAAAGACGACCTTCCGTCCCGGCCGAGAAGCGCGCCTGTCAAGCAAAGTGCTCAAAAGTCAGCTGCAGTTGAAGTTGATGAAGCCTGGAGGATCGGTGCTCAAGTGCCTGAACCCATCGAAAACAAACCCAGCACGGCCCTTTTGCCCATGAGCAGCAATGTTACGCCAAGATCTGCTGCATTGTCAGCTAAAGACGAGCTTATGCTAAAGGTAAACCTCGTCTGTTTTAGTCTGTCAGCTACACCATATCACCTAAAGTGTAAGAGACGAGAAAATTGGATGACCTGAAAACATAAACCTGGGGGGAACCTTATAGCCTCTCAGCATAAGCACACTGTCCTCTCCATGACACCAGTGCCGCCTTCACATGCTTTGTAATCTTCTTGCTCTTGGTGTGCAGAGTACGGAGGCAATCAAGCGATACCCTTCAGGCCTCTCAGTGAAAGCACGTATGACATCCTCACCAAGGCTGGCATCATCACCAAAAGCATCCCTGCCAACAGAAGCAAAACACGATGCCCATGCTGATATGCAAATCCCCAGCCGAACTGATGCCTCTGGTGTCAGTGCACAGTTGCTGTCCAATCTGCAGCCAGTTGGCAACCAACAGCAGCCAGAGGGAAGTCAACAGCAGTCACTGCCGAATCAGCAGCGGCCACAGACAGACACAAGCCAACAGGGCTCTTGGCAGGCGGGCACTCAGGCACCAGCAAGCTCTTGTGATGCAGCCTTGGCGTCAGACACGCAGCATAGCATGCATCACCAATTTGCTCCCTCTGGTGCTGGACAGCACACTGAGTGCCTGACAGATGCGCAGCAGTCTGCTGCAGTCCTAGCCAAGTGGGGCATGGCCATTCCAGTGCAGCTGCAGCAGCAACTGCAAGAGGAGCAGCTGCAGCAGCAGCAGCAGCAAGAGCAGATGCTCCAGCAGCTTGAGCGTGTGCAGCCAAAGCAAGAATTGCAGCAGCAGCTGCCGCACCATAAGGAGGAGCAGGTGCAGTTGCAGCAGCTTCAGCAGCTTGCAGAGCCTGCTGGCTTTGACACTGAGAGCTCAAATGTTGGGCCAGGGCACAGGGTTGGGGTGGACCCCGGTGACAAGGTTGCAGAGGAGGTGGGTCGGGGTGATGTTGAGCTGACCCTGGAGCAGCCAGATGGGGAAAGCCGGCCCCCTGTTGTAGCCCCTGAGGTGGTCAGGGGCCGAGTTGTCCGAGCCACTGAGCTGTGGCACAAGCAACTGAGTCAGCAAGAGGCTCAACAGCAGGTAACTGTAGATTTCCCTGTTTTGCATTCATTGGACTGCATCTCACCCAGGGGTCCATCCAGGTTCTATTTTCCAGTGGCACAATAACAGCACCAGCAAGCAATTTGCCATCACAAACAATGAGCTTCACAGCTATATCCAGCTTGCAATACTAGTGGCCACATTGCAACACTTGTGACATGTCAGGCTCAGCATTGCTCACTGTCACTGTGCATATGTCTGACATGATTGTGATGCATCAGCCTCACAATTCACAAACTAGAGGGATCTTACATGATCCTTCAATTACCATTGTTCAACTTACACTTGAGTACCTGAACCATGCATGCAATGTTGCATAATAATAATAATTTACAGGCGTTCCAGCTAATGTTCTCGCTAGGTACCTACTAGTTGTGCCTAAAACCTAGTCCTGTGAGCCAACATGCACTAACATGAGACACTAATTGCACCCAAGGGGTGTGCGCTGACAGGGCGGGTGCCATAGACGCAATTGCGAGGCAGAAAACCTCTGCCCACTACCCGACACGGTAGTAACAATGTTGCATACTAGTTGTGTTAATCACATAACATTAATCTGACTGCTTGGTCACATGTGGTAAGCAAGTGCACAAGTGGGTCTTGTCCTGACTCCAGGCCTTCCTTCAAGCATTGCCACCAGGCACACTCTTTGCACTCTTTTGTTGTGTCCCATGTCTGAGCCATGTGCCCTGGTGAGCAGGCAGCCCAACTGAGCAGGGAGCTGGCAGATTTGCAAGGCCAGAATCAGAATGAGCAACTGGCTGTACCATTGTTGCGCCTGGCAGGTGCTGTGCAAGCAGCCCTCACCTGGCAACACAAGGTGCATGCTGCTTTCCTTTCCTGCCCTTTGCTACTTGCCTTTTGTCTCTTGGCCTCCCCACTTGCCTATTTCTCACCTGCCTGTGGCCAACCTGACTCCTGCCTTGCATGAGCTCTTTCTCTGTAAGCATTCTTTCCTCTGATCTTTCTCGCTTATCCAGACTGCCTGTGTTGCCTGTAACTTGCAAGTATGTCTGCAAACCACTCAGTGACTGCTAGCAAACAGTAACTGCTGCACTCAGCAGGTGTCCTGTGCTGGCACGGACACATGTGGTGTACATCCAGCCTTGCAACAGTACAATAAATTGTGGGCGTGATGTGATGCGCATCATGCCTGGGCAGCCCAAAGTAATACTTGGCTTCTCATTAAACTGACGCCGAAAGTTGTAGTTTTTCTGTTCTCTTTTGTGTGCACATCATGATCATAGAAGACAAGAAGCTGCTTGGTGAGCAGGTGGGCCAGTATAGCATGGAGAGTCATGCTGAGGTGCAGCAGTACCACAGTCCAGTGCGCAAGCAGGCATCAGGGATCTCTACCAGGGCATCCCTGGGCTCCAGGGCATCCCAGGCCAAGAGGGCGCCCTCAGCAGAGGTGCTGAGGGCTGTTCAGCAGATGGAGGCGCAGCTGAGGCTGACTCGGCAAGATGCTCTGCAGCTGGCCACAGCTGTGGTGCGCCTTGAGAAGGAGAAAGCTGTGCTGCAGGCTCAGGGCTCAGGGATTTCAACTCAGGTATGGCGTGTGTGCGATGGCAAAAGGCATGATGCTTGTGATTTGTGTGTGCAAAGGCCCAAGTTGATGTTGTCGACTTGTACCATACACATGTGCACAGACTGCAAAGAGATTCATTTGCCATGCAGAGCAAGTCTGTGTGTATGTCAATCACACAAGCTGTTGCCATGTGATACTATAAAATGGCTTCACACTACTCATTGCTCATGTGTGCATCATCTGCTTGGTTGTCTTGTGCAGTTGCCTGCTGGCGTGTCACAGCAGCAGCAGCAGCAGCAGCAGCAGCAGCAGCAAGAGTCTGGAACAAGGGTGGTTGACAGGCAAGACGCGCTACAGGCCCAGAGTGAGCCTGTTACGTCCACCACCTGGGATCATGCAAGTCAAGGCAACCCAGCTGCTTTGGACAAGCAGGCTCAGCAGGCGCAGCAGGCTCAGCAGGCACAGCATGAGGCATCCCAGGATGTTGAGGCATGGCTGGATGGGGCACCGGCTCAGCCAAGAACTGCAGTACATCCGGCTGCAGTTGGTGGTGCTGATGGCAGAAGTCAGGTGAGCATTTGTTTCTGTCAAGTGCTGAAAATGGTACTGGCAATAGGAACATAGAAAGTGTGATGGCCTGCTCAAGCCATCACAAGCGCATTATCTGAAAATGTAGCTAAATCAATGAAGCTGTTTGCACAGTATATAGCATTTTGTGGGCTGGATCTGATCAATGAGTGTAGCTTGTACCGCTCTTGCTTGAGTTACCAAGAGTGCTTGATTTAATGTCATTTAGCTCTGCAGAGCATGCTTGCCTATGGGCAGTGACTGTTTGTAGCAGATTGCACCACTGCTTGACAGCAAGCATTCTTCCCTGCCTTTGTTCTGTACAACGTTCTGCACAACTGCAAAGCTTTCCTTCTGGAAATGGACAGCAGTTTTCAGTATTCAGCAGTTTTCAAAACCCTGCATAGGCCATCATGCATGCTTGGTTTTCTGCAGACTGCACAAGCTGATGGAGACTACATTGCAGCCTTGAACGCAGACCACGACCAGCAGTCAAGTAGTCAGATACCACAGCTGGTAGTTCCACCCCAACTTGGCAACTTTTGCGCACCTCAAGCGCTTGCCTTACCTGACCCCAGAGCTGAATCCATGACTGACATGTCACAGCCTGGTAACAGCCCTAGGCCGCTTTCCAGTACCAGTGGCAGTCAAGGCGTCAGGAACAGCAGGGGCCGTCAGAAGAAGCCCTGGGGCAGCAGTGCTGCTCTCAAAGGTGGCAGCAGCATTGGCAGTGGTGGTAGCGGTGGCAGCAACAGCAACAGCAGGGGCAGAATTGCAGGCCAACAGGCTCTAGATCTGCAGCACCAGTCAAGTCCTAGGCGGGGTGTCTCCCAGGATGACTTGAGACAACGCATAGGCTACTCTGACAGCAGCTTGAAAGATGACTCAAGCCGCTCAGAAGGGGCCAGCCCTCTGAGCAGCCCTAGGCGTCCTGCCCCACCGTCTCCCAGTTTCATGGACTCCACCAAGAGCAGCCAAGCACACGTGCATGGTGCCCTGTCCCAGGGGCATGATGCGGACAGCCAGCAGCAGCAGGTACACCGGCCAGCATTTCGACCCAGTGGTGTGCACCTGGTCGTTGATGAAGCACACGATGCAAAAAATGCAGCTGAGGATAAGTCACAGCATGCTCAGCATGGTGATGGCATACACTCGCCCAGGTCAGCGCGCTCTGTGCATGGGCATGCAAGCAGCTTCATGGAAAGTACAGCGAGCAGCCGTGCTCATCATGAACAAGACTTCAGCCCACAGCATGCACAGCGTGGGCATGACAAGCCGCTGAATGCAGCTGCTCATGAGCTGCCAGCATCTCAGCATGCAGCTGAGATGACACAGGATGGTATAGAAGAGCCTCAGGCAGAGGTGCATGGCACTCAGCCTGCCCCTGTGAATGGCAATGTGAGTCATGAGCATGCTCACTCTGAGCGTGAATTGGGTGCCGGCAGTCGCGACTTTGTGAATCAAACATCTTTGCTGCATCAGACGGCTGATGAGGAGGTGACATTCAGACCCCTGGACAGGACTGCAAGCCTTACAGAACCCAAGCAAAGGGGTTTTGATGAGTCAAGGCGGCCAAGCTTCATGCGCCCTACTGCCAGCAGCATTGCTCACACTGTTCCGACTTCGCCTAAGGACCTGAACAAGCCTTTGTCCACCAATGTTGTCTAAGCTGGCAGACAAACAATCATTCTCATTTTTGCTACTGAGGCTCTGCCAAATTCCAAACGTGTGTGAGCAATTTGGTACGTCTGTCACATTGGTCAACATTCTCGCAATGCCTGTGAAACGTGTTGCTGGCGCAAGTGCTGGATGGTGTCACAGCAGATACCCAAATGCGTGCTCAACAAATGGGGACGTTGAGCATCTTGCGCAATGATTGGCATGAGCTTGTCGGATTGTGGATGGTCACTCAGCATTGCAGGAGATGTCTAAACAGTCGAAGTGAGGCATTACTTATACAGCTTATAGTCATGCATGATTTGCAGAGTGCAGATCATCGTAAAAAGGCAGTGACCTGTGCAGATTTGCATCCCAATGTCTGCTGTGCATCCAGCTGAGCGCTTCAGCTTGCAAGCATCAATGAACCTGAGTCAGAAGCATAACTAAAAACAGGCTGAAGCTGAAAACATGCAGACAAGCCCACCTTGGCAACCTGCTAAGCACTAGACTGCACACAGACCGTTGACTAGACCTTCAGAATCTGTGGAAGCGTACACATACCCATGCTGCGGACAACAAATGCCAGAACCATGATACATTGGTACAAAGTTATTAAGCCTAGCAGACCCTAGCATCACCAGCAACACATCAAGAGCTACGCTTATCAGAATTAGCAGCAGCCCTCCTACATTCACCTAAAGACAGGGTGATGAGCTTGGCAATCACATTGTGCGTGCCGTATGCTGCGATGAAAGAGTTGTTCTCGCCATGCAGACCTGCAAGACACACCAGTGCCATCTTTCGCATATCAGCAGTGCTATCTGGACTCTTCACAACCTCAAACAGCATGGGCATGACTCCCATAGTGATCATCACTATCTGGACAGGGTACTCCGACTGTGGGTTCCGAGCGCTGCATGTCATGATCTGCTGCAGCACTGCCAGAGCACCATGCCTGCTTTCTGTGCTGCCTCTCTGGCACATGCGAATGATGCTGTCCATTGCAGCAGGATTGGAGGTGACTGCTGAATAGAAGGAAGCGTTGTAGGGAGCATCAGGGCCATCAGAGCCGTCCATCTGCCCTTTCAACAGCTTATACACCAGGTTCAGCGCCAGCTGTGCCGACTCCTGCTGTTGCTGCCCATCATTCTGCATTCACGCCCGCCATCAGCTGAAGCACGCATCTTGACACCACATAAACTGATGCGGTCACCTCAGTCCTGGCGGTTGAATATGCAGTGTATAGATTATTGCTATTGCGCTGTTAGCACCGCAACAGCTGCCTGAGTGATCAGGGCAGACTTCACGTATGCCGTGTGTCAACAGCTTATGTTTGCATGCTGTGTGGTGAGTTCCTGTGTAGCTTACATACATATGCACACTCCAAGGTATATGCCGGCAGCAAAGCTGTATTTTGCTATAGCCCAGATGGCTTTGCTCACTGACTACCCTCAATGTACACAGACACAGCTGGTGTGTCAAGGTCTGATCCACTCCAATCTATTGTAGCAGGCATGGTCATGCTAACAACAGGAGTAGCTAGCAGCAGTACTGAATGATAGCAGCACTATGTGTGGGAAATGCTAGCAGTAGTATATACCTGACTCCAGCCTTCAAACAGAGTTTGAGCTACCATCTTGCCCGGCTCTGCTTTGCGGATTGCTGGCCGGTAGAAGGAGAAGTCTGCCATGTCGCACAGCAGCGCTAGAGCATCTTGCTGCAGCCACAACATAGCATAATTCGTCAGACGTAGCAGTTAACTCAGCACTTCTGCATACACCTTGCAGCTCATGGCTGAGCATTTCTGTGATGACTGCATGCAAAGCTTGCTTAATAGGATTTGAAAGCAGCTGAGACTTTGGTGTCACCCTGTATTCTGGTTGTGTGGTGCAGGCTGTCCTGAGCATACGCTCATCCTTACCCTTTGATGACCAGTGTGATTAATGTAGTGAATAGTGTCATGCTACCTGTGAGATACTTGCATGAGTTGCAAGCATGGCAGAACACATTTCTACATGCACAGCACTGTCATCATGAGATCATCACAGCAATGGAAGCAAGACAGAGGCCTACTCGCCGTGGTGAGCAACCAAAACCTGGACTGACACGTTTAAAGAACGTGTCAGTGCAGATCCACACTGTCAGGGAAGGGTACAGTAAAGGTATACCTGCAGATTGAGCAAGAGCTGTTTCTTGTCAGCATCCTTCTCCCCTGGAAGCACAAAAGTGCAGTGGCAGCAGTGCACAATGGCTGGAATGGCTTGCACCAACAGCGGCTCCGAAACCAGAGACGCTGTGAACATCCATACTTGATGTACGAGTGTGAGGCAGACAAGCCGCTCATCATCGTGAATGGAGTCGCCGGCTGCTAGCTTGAGCAAGGGACCCAGATGCTTGTGAGACACAAAGTCGCTGACCAGAGGTGGGTGGACCTTCCACATGGCCTGCAACAGCATCCCTGCTTGTCTGCGCATACCCCCTTCATCTGCAGCCCCAGGTAAGATCTGTCAGCACTTGCTTCACCTTTGGTCAAACTTTGAAAACAGCAGCTCCTCTCAATCCCGAAACATCTATTTTAGTTCAGAAATGTCATCCCTACACTGGAAATCTAAATTCAAAACGCCTGGGGGCAGTAAATACGCTTTTCTACATTGTGGATATGTTTCAGGTCTCTTTTCTGTACAGCTCTCCACTTTTGATGCAGGTTGGCATGAGTCAGCGGTTACAAAAGAGCTCATGGGCTTGTCATTCCTGACGCATTAAAACACATTAGGACGTTATAGTCACAAGCGATGCAGATGTGCTGCACAACAAGAGCTGCCTGCATACAGCTGAATCACCACTCAGGTGATTGCACGGCTGACCTGACTGAATCACAAGCGCTGCCAGCTGCTGATGCAGGTTGGCATCAAGCAGCATAGCAGTTGGCAGCAGGCCTCTGCCATGCAGTGCCAGGCAGAACGCGAGGGCCGCCATCTGTGTCTGTAACCCCTCAGAGTCTTGCTGTATCAGCCCTATGCTGGCTTGGACAGCACCTGAGTTGCTGAGGTCCATGCAAGCCTGGTCGGTCAGCTGAGGCACCAAGCTAGCTAGCCAGACCATGGCATACAGGCGAGTTGTGGGTGTCTCAGACAAGGACGCCAGCTTGATAGCAGCAGACACCAATGTGTTGTGCCAGTCCTCTCCAGTGCAGCCAAGCATCTCAGCTGGCTGTTTGATGCTCTGTGCTTCCTGGTCTGTGTCTGATGAGGCTGAGACATCTGGTGAGGTGCTGCGCTCGGTGGTCCCAGAGTTGCGCCTCACAGCTGGTTTCTGAGCATCAATCTGCTGCGGCCGTTCTGCTGAAGTTGGTTTGGATATCTCTTGTAAGGTCTGTCCATGTGGCTGTGATGCCTGCTGTGACTGCGCATTAGGGGGTTCTGCTGTGGGGGAAGCTGGGGGGTCCCCTGCAGCTTGATTCAAGGATGCTGAGGCTGGCTGATGCATTAGCCATGGACTGGGAGCATAGCTGCCGTCTTGATGTAACTGGGAAACCAGCTCACACAATGGCAGAATCAGTGCCTGCAACAGTCCAAAAGCCATGAGAGGCATGTGGCATTGTCGCATTACATAGTGATGTCAAACCGCACTTCATAGCACTCAGCAGGCCATGTGAGTCATGCTCACAGAAGCAGCCAGAAGAACAATGGTACAAAACAGTACTGTGAAATGAATTCAGCCTGTTGACGTCACCATCAAAGCTGTCATGCAGCAACAACAGCAACATGCCACCATCAGAAGGCAGGCATGCTCAGGCACATGGCATTCAGACTGACAAATGCCTGGGAGTGGTGTACCAGAGATTCAGACTGAGACGCGCCTGGGAGTTGTGTACTAGAGATTCAGACGACACATGCCCGGGAGTGGTGTACTCGAATTTCAGACTGACACATGCCTAAGAGTGGTGTACTCGAGATTCAAACTGATGCATGCCTAAGAGTGGTGTACTCGAGATTCAGACTGACACGTGCCTGGGAGTGGTGTGCTCGAGATTCAGACTGACACATGCCTGGGAGTGGTGTACTCGACATTCAGTGCATGAGTACCAAGACCATCATGTTGGTGACCAAAGCAGAAAGTGTGGTCACCAGACATGCTGTTGGTAGGCAGGCATGACTCTGGAAGATGATAGGCCTGTGAACAAGCACATACCTGTGCACTGTTGTCTAACCCAGCTGTGAGGATCTTGCCCAAGCGTGTGCATGTTGACAGCTGTGCTAGCTTGCAGCGGACAGCAGGTGTCTCGGCTGCCAGCTGGAGCAGATCTGCAGCATCAAGAACAATCTTTGAACCCTGAAGCGCCATGAACTCAGCATATGTGCAGTTGCTCACCCGAGTAAAGATGGGCTGCTTTTAACACAAGGGTTGAGCGTCAGGTGCTGAAGACCTCAGAAGGAAACAAAGATACTAGCAGGACAGAAGGAGACAATCTGTGTGGCAACAAATGTGAAATACGTGCTGTAGGGTCACCCACAAATGTGCTACACGTGCTGTAAGGTTACCCACATGGGCACAAGACAGAGTACACCAACGTGCCCACAGCATCATCACCAAACCCGGCAGAAGCTTACATTGCATGCAACCAGGCAAGTATCTGCGACCACTAGATACAGGATTGTGACCCTTGGGGCGATCAGTTCTACAGGCAGATCCTGTCCATGCATAGCATCTGAGCTGGAGAAGCTGCTGCCCAGATGAACGTACTCCCTTGCACAGCCTTGAATGGCTTGTTGCAACAGTCACACACACAAACTGAAGTCTGAGGGCAACCCAATCCACACGACCAACAGGGCAAGGTGCTGGTGTCAGCCACAGAGAGGGGTGTGGGGCAACAAAGAGG
>JAABUP010004121.1_pt1 | contig 24318 bp, 29 predicted proteins | sample 5559201 | NCBI WGS metagenome assembly JAABUP01 (sample SAMN10711887, study PRJNA513373) | rock metagenome | isolation source: Antarctica rocks | place: Antarctica
TGAGCATGTTCCTAGACACTCTCAGTATGGGTCACAGGCCAGCAATATGACATAATGTGTGCATTTGAGGGGGGAGAGGGGGGAGGGGGTCTTGCTGCTGAAATCAGGCCCCTCAATTTTCAGTCAGTCAGGACCATCACTGTAAAAGTCTGATCTGCCAGATTCAAAATAGTGCGTTGATTTTTGCATCTGCTTGCAGGTTGACTGGACGTGCAGTGTTTAGAAGGACACTGTTTGCAAAGCAGGGTCAGTTGGTGCTCATACAGGAGCAAATCCAGGTTGTAGCATAGCTGATCTGGCAGAGTACGTCCAGCAGTAGGTTGAAGCTGTGACAGGAGACTCTCTGATGGCTTACAACATGTCGTGAATTTTGGATGCTTGAATTGCCTAGTACCCTCTGTGTCAGGAGGGAAGGCATGCACCCTTGTGTTGTCTGTCTCAGCCATATGTTTGAATGTCTACGTGACTGAGCTTAAGCTTCTCAGAAGCTTCTCAGCTACTGCACACACCACTCGTACCAAAGCCTGACGCTGTTCTGATGGCCGGGTGTTTCATTAAGTGAGACATGCAGCATGCATCATGTGCTTTGCATGCTCTGCATTTTTGCTGCAGAAAGTGAAAATGATATGTCTTACATTAACGTTTAATAATTTGTCCATATGACCTCATATGTCTATTGTTGCAGTTAAACATATGCGCTCAAGATCACGGCATGAAAGTGGCTGAAAGTCTATAGGCATCTCAAGCTTAAGCTTGCATGCATCCTCCTGAGTGGCAGCGTTGCTAATTGCCCATCTATTTCCACGACAGTTGTAACATAGGTCTGACTTTCGCACCTGAATATCCATAATGACTGCAGCTACAAACATTCCAAGCTCATGCAGACTACTGTCTGCCTGGACCACAAATGAAACCATGCGGTTGCTGACATAGTGTTCAATGATACCCAGACATAAATATTGAACGCATCGCAGACCAGCAAACTCCTGCAAAAGCTCTGCATCAGAGTTGGCCACAAACAACACTGCATGGGTCAGGTTTGGTAGCAACTGAGCCAGATGTTTGTAGGTAGAGGTGGTACATGGTGACACATGCAAGCATTGCAGATTTGGCAGAGCGGCATGTACTTCAAAACTCCTTACTTGGCACGCAGGGCCCACAATCTCTAAATGCAGGGAGCACAGTCTTTCATATCTTTCAAACTCAGCCGATGATATGCTTTCATCATCGTCATCATCATTGCACTCTTGTCTGCAATCCAATCTTGCATGTAGGGACTGCAATGTTGTGGGCAGTAGCAGCGTCATCTGTGTCAGCTGAAATGGGCCATGTAGTGTAATGCGTGTGAGAGGCCACAGGCCTGCATAAGCTATCAATGCCTGTCCAAATGACGCCAATGCATCTGCTGATATTGATGTTGCTACATCCTCTGATGCCTTCATCAATAGTATCAACAAGGTATGCAGATTTTGAAGATGTCCTTGGCGTTGTTTCTGCTGTACCCAATACAGTATGCTGTTAGTGGCAGTGACTGTCAAATTAGCGTCATGACCAGGAATGACCAGTGATGTTGGCGCCAAATCGCTGATTGTAGTATGCCAGCTTTTACTGACAGCAGAGCACACAATCATGTCTCGCAAGCTGTCCAGGTGGCTGATGACTCTAGCTGTCAGCTCATGATTCTGCAGCACATCTGCTGAGCCCTGAACTGGCAAGAGGCTGTAAAGACAGGGAGTGAAGGCTGTCAGAGAACCCTTAGCAATTGCTAGACAGGCAAAAGCTACAAAGCAATGTATCAGCAGGTAATACCATATCTACCTTCGAGACGTCCATGCGGTTTGGCTACGATGCTCGAGTGCGATAAATGAAGCCGTCGACACGCACGCGGGGACAGGCTGCAGATAAGATGGGGGAATCTCTACGGGAGGCTGAAGTGCAGGTTTTTGCTGACACCAGCACGCATAGGTAACGACCGCACGCTGCGATGAAGGTGAGTGCCCAGACCCAAGCACCCGAGCAGAGAAGCTGTGCCGCTCATTGCGACCTGCCACAGTGCAAGCTCACTGTGTGCTACAAAACAACTCAAGTAATCATTCCGCAGGCCTCAGCTCACCTGCATCACGCCAGCAGACTTCAGTGAGAGTGCCGAGACAGAGGCTGCTTTCAGGACAAGAGTTGCGACACAAGGTGCATCATAGGCGTCTCGGCACTTCACATTACACGAGAGACATGATATCAAAACCGGATGCTCACCTGAGTCACGTTCCCAGGACAGCGACGCAGGCCTGATTGGGTGTGCCTTGATCAGAAGTCCTGGCCTGAACATTCTGCAAGCTTGCAACCTTGATGGCAAAATTTATTTTTGCTAGAAGGATTGCTTTTACGAGCTGTCGGACTCGTGACCTCTGAACCCACCCTGTAAAAGGCTCCATGACCCTGTTGCAGGTGTGCTAGACTAGCGGCAGTCTTTAATTTGCCACAAGCTAATTCGCTATGGCTAGTGCTTCCAGCCATACCTGCCGCTCTCAGTCGACCTCAACATACTCCAACCCTGTCATCAATCAAGACTTTCCAGACCCCAACTGCATCAAACTAGCAGACACCTTCTATGTGTTTGCCACCAACTATGGCGAGATGGAAGCCAGCCACAGTCACATCCAGCTTGCTACAACCAAGGACCTGGTGACATTTCAGCTGCAGCCAGATGCGCTCCCGAAGCTGCCAAGCTGGGCCAAGACAGGCAGAACATGGGCTCCCAATGTCACGCACGTTCACACCACAGATGGCAGCCTGTTCGTGCTGTACTTTGTGGCATGGGACACACAATCAGACAGACAAGCCATAGGCGTAGCCACTTCCAAGAATCCTGAGGGTCCATATCAGTCACATCACCTAGCGCCAGTCATTTTACAGGCGAGCTTGCTGGCTGTGCAACTAGGAGTCACAAAACCACTTGCAAAGCAACACAACCTGCACGTCAGACTTACTCTGCAAGCTGCATATGCATCTGCTTCCCAGCACCTATGCACAGACAATTCAAGCTAACACTACCTGTAACACACTGACGTGTAGACATGGATCAATGGAATGCAAGAGGTGCTTACAGTATGCAGTTTCATAGCATGCGATCTATACCACACTTTTGCAGACCTGCATTGTGCAATGTCATGCTGCCTTGCTTCACACTGTACCATGCTCTGCATCATACATTGCACTTCAGATACACTGTAACTGTGCCTGCACAATTCAGGCTGCCTCCCGCTGACGTTTCCATTACAGCCACAGCAAGGCATATTCTTGTATCCGCAGTCATATTACTGCGTGTCTTGATGTTGTGTGCTCGCAGGCTGATCAAGGTGGGAGCATTGACCCATCAGTGTTCACTGACAGCGATGGCAAGCGGTGGCTGCTGTTCAAAAACGATGGAAATGCTGTGGGCCAGCCCACATACATCTACTTAAGGCCTCTGAGCTCAGACGCCCTGCAGGTACTGCTATTTGACAAAGCTACACTCTTGGGAATGCATGTTTCACAGAGAGATCACGCCCAATACTTCAAAGCATTAAGGCCTATCTGAAGCAGTCCTGAGAGCCTGAACCCACCTCATTCACACCTCTGAACCTAGCCTGATCATATATCTCAACTCACCCCAACTATATGAAGTAGCATGTCCATATTGATTGAGATACTCGCTGCCTCAGCTCCAGAATGCTGAGCATGAGCTCTTGCTGCATGTGAGTAAGCTTTACCAGATGCCTGCAAACTTTTACGTAAGCCTGCACACTGCTTGAGACACTGAATGCTTGCCTACAATACTCAGTGGAATTGCACATGCCCAACAACAAATTTTTGAACTTCAAGGTCAGAGCTGTCCTGATTGGGAGCTCTTGAGGAAGATGATTTGTGTTGATGCTGAGTTGCTCAAGAGGTGGTGTACACATGTGCAGTTTGCAGGGGGTGAACAAATCCTGATCCAGGATGATCAGCACTGGGAAGGGAAGATTGTGGAAGCGCCCTTCATGTGGAAGCATGCGGGGCGATACTACCTGTTTTACTCGGGTAATGGCTACACATCGCCAGAGTATGCAGTGGGCTATGCTGTTGCTGACCACATCACAGGCAAGCTCTAAGCTATGTAAACTCAAATCAATAAATAATGCATGACATCTTGTGAGCATAACCATCTGCTTTTGCATGTGGTGTCGTTGCAAGTTGTTTCAGGCTCTCAAGTTGCATGTTGTCATGTACCATGCATTGTCTTGATCTGTAGCTCTCTGTGTGTGATGGCCGGCTGAATTCTGGTACATATACGGAGAGTCTGTATACCTAGGAAATGTGTAGGTGCATACATATACTGAATTATATTGCATGCTCAAAGGTAATCTGTGATGAATGTACAAAAACCTTGTGTACACACCTCCACTATACCACTCCACACCACTGTACATCACTCTACACTCTACCCACTCTACACCTTTCTTACACCACTCTACATATCTATGCACGTGTGACTTGTCATGACAGTTAACCATTTGCAGGCCCTTTCCATAAAAACCCTGAGCCTGTGCTGAGGAGTGACGGGGCAGTTGTTGGTCCAGGCGCATGTTGCATAGTGAGAGGCCCAAATGACACAGAATGGATGCTGTACCATTCATGGAACGAAGCTCGTACATACCGGGCAATGAGCATTGCTGAGCTGACATGGCATGAAGACAGGCCTGTAGTACATGCAAGCTGGGGCGAGCCACAGCATGCACCATTTTCTTGATCTGACGTCTTGTTGCTAAGATACCTTTCATTTCTGAGGTTGTTACCACTGTGAGCAGAAACCAGCTCCCGACTTTGCCAGTAAGCAAGCCTGAGATACTGCTTTGATCTGTGCAAATGGACATATACCACAGCCTGTGCATCACATTTTGCGACTTTGATTGGCTCTGATCTCAAGTGTGCAAGCCAATTCGGACTTGGAATTTCAAATCAAGCTCGCAGTCAATACTGCTTATCATATACAGTGAGAACCTCGCAAGCATGCCTGAAACTTGACCATAGTGCACCTGACTTATATCAAGGGCAACAGCAATTTTGACAGTGTACCGGTGTACAGGAAGTGTGACAGCAACTGGCAGATTTCTGTTTATTGATGCAGCATCAGCAGCTTTTGTGCAAATTAGAATGCAGCAACAGCCAGTTGTCGCGTGTTGGGACAGGTATGGAAGCTTCGAAGCACACACAGGCCACTGTCACAATTATAACAGTTTGAGGCAATTATGTATATCATACGCTTTGCACGACACGTCAACAGGTGACAGGCTCAATTTGCAAAGGTGATCAGGTCCTCCACTCAAACAGGCGCATCAAGGCTTGCATGCTTTGTGAAGGCTCAGCAGTCACACTGATGGCTTGCTGACGAGGCTTCTGAAGGCAGACAGATTGACAATGCAACTGCAATGGCATCACAGACAAAGCAACAGAACTTTCCAGGTCATGTCGCATGTCTCCTGTGATCTGATCTGCTTTTGCACATGCCACTGGCATGTCTGCAAAGCCAACAGGCTGACCAGAGTGCATTGCTGCTCTGGCAACTTGGCTGTTCATGAACATGTTCAAGTCTGCTAGTACTTTGCGCTGTACATCATTTCTGGTCATGCCATATCTTGCATCCCCCAGAATGGGAGCTGACAGCGCCTGGGCACAGTGGATGCGCAGCTGATGCTTGCGTCCTGCACACAGAACCGGACAGACTGAACTCAACAGCGACTCCTGCAATTTGTGCTGGTTACACTTCTCAAGTCAAAGACATGTGCGTCATTTTTCTTGCGGTGCATCAAACACAAAGGTTCAACTTGCAGCATTGCGAGTTGAGCTTCAAGAACAATGAGTCAGCAAAGTACCAGTTGAAGAAGGTCTGGCCAAGCAAACCATCACAAAGCTCTTTCTTGTAAACATATGAAACACTATGAGCCACGTTGCATCTTGGCTTTTGAGTCATCAAAAGTGAGCGCTGAGCAATCCACACGGAACATTGTAGATTTCAGTATGATCACAGCACAGCAAGCATTCCAATGCAATTTCCTACCTGTCTTTGGGGTTAGCTGCATAAGCGCGACAGCGTCATTACTATGCAACACACGGTACAAGGTAGTTGCAGGCTGCAGGGAGCCCCCCGGGCCCATCAGGGGTTCCTTGATGACACCCTGGGGGTTTTGAGCCAGGTGGTCGCTCTTTTCTACCGTGGCTATGTACTCACGTTGGACAGTAGCACCTGCAGACAACACCTGGAAGAACTGCAGAAGTCTTGCAGTAAAATAATAAATACGAAAATAAGAGGGAAAAGCTGCAAGTGATCAGTGATGTATCTCATGACTTCACGACACTGAATTAGCCATTACAGCACCCGCCATGGACCTTGCTGTGGCTGGAAATTGTTGTATCTGTCAGCAACAACATAGTGCACCTGAACACGAGTGGTGACGCCATGCATGACGCGCTCTCATGCAGCTGGTACAACAAGAAACTCTCATGCAGCTTCAGGAGAAGCAGACTAACAGTCTCCATGACAGGCAATGATGCTGAGCGCCTGCACCCTGCATTGTCCATTGATACAGAGTGGCCTTTGAAGCTACCAACAAGGTTGGCATGCAAGAACACGGCTCAAAAGTGAGGCCTAGGCAAATCGTGCCTGTTCTAACAGCTATTTCCTGGAAGCTGGTGTACCTACGGTCAAACGTCACAAGCAGATACTGCAACTGAATTTGATTACAGACTTTAACTAGTTGACCCTACTGGTTGAACAAGACTAGTTGAACAGTGCTGCAGGGCTTGGCAGGGCAACAGCTGGGCATGCGTGTGTACCTTTGTAGACTGCACCAGGGTTTGATGCAGCAGTGGCATGCTGCGCAAAGGCCTGACTAAGCCATGCAGCGGAGTCAGCAGTCCGTGCTATCACCAAGCAGCCACTTGCATCCCTGTCCAGTCTGTGTACCAGTCTGTAGCCATCAGTGATAGAATCAGATGTTCAGATCTCACTTTGCAAAGGACTTGTGAAAAATTTGGCAAGGCATGAGTTTGGCCTTCAGCCTGTGGTCACTTACATGTTTAGACATGAAATGCCAATAGAATGCCTATTGCAACATGCACTGAGGACGCCAATCAAAATGCGTCAAGACAGGCATGTGCGTGTCATCACAGCATGTTACATATGTGCTGCAAGCAGCATCTATGCACATCAGCCTGTCTGCTACAGCCTCCAACATCAGGTGCAGGCTCTGCTAAGCTGTTGCTATTGAGCATCAGCACTCAATAAATTGTCTGTGGGGGGCTTTGATTGCACAGAGACAAACACAAAAGCATCAGCCTTGCAGGGCAGAGAGTTGGATTTGGCACCTGGGCTGCTCAAGGCTGCCAAAGCTCAGTGCTGATCCCATGATCTTGTCCAGGGATAGTTTGACCCCGGGACCACCTTGCACTGCCAGCCCCGCTGGTTTGTTGATGACCAACAGCTCGTCATCCTTGTGAAGCACACTCTGCCTTAGGTGCTCTGCAAGCGCGAGCGCAGCATTTGTTGTGAGATCAGGCTGTGACAGGGACCTTGATCTTGAAGCTGTTTGGCCTGCTGTGACTTGCTTTGGGAAAAGCAGCTGGCTGCCCTCAGACAGCAGCGCTCTTTCTGAGATAGACTTGACTTGCGCTGTTGCTGGGAGGAACAGCTTGATCTGCCGCTTTCGAAAGAGGCTGTGAAGCTGAGCATGATTGAGACCGGGACCTCTGCGTCTGGCCCACTGAAGCGCTGCGAGACGACGAGATGGTTACAACAAGTGCCAGTAATATCTACTATCAGTGTCACCGGTACCGAAAGCACCTGTGGGAGGTTGTGTTTCTGCTAGAAAAGTCACGGGTAGGCTCCACTGATAGTCGTTTCGCCAAATGTCACTGATCTTTGGAACTTCGTCTGCAACATATGAACCACGGTGAGCCTGTCAAAACGAGTCAGGTCATAGCGAAACACGAGGTTTCACAGCAGAACAGCTCACCACAAAGCTGAGCCTGCGAAATAAGCTGCCACGGGGCGGCGGTGCATGCAGGGACCAGACGGCTTCGTGCATAAACCAAGCCGCGCAGCATCCGCGATTCAACTTGGTCGATGCCTATCGCACCTTAGCGGCGTTCAAGCACCATTGTGGTCTCGGAGCGAATACAATTCAGATTGCGTCTGTGGAGGAATTTGCGCATGAACAACTTCATTTGAGGTGCGACTTCTCACATCAAAAAGGTGCAAACACCCATCTGGCATCACAAGGTAGCCATGTCTATCATGTCTATCTGCCAAGCTCTGAGCGTGTTACAACTCATTAGGCAAGCCAGCTATGTTTGAACCTGCTATGCTTTACCATTTGTGTTCAAGTTCAGCTTAAAAGAAATGCATCACGTCAACAGCCCTTGGAAGGAGCATTTTTATTGCTTGAGTCTGCACAGCAAAGATTTCAAAACTCTCAAGATACGCACGAGTTCTTGTAGACACGTGCCCGGTACCCTCATCATGACGTATCAAAATTGTATAAATGACGAACTACAGTCAAATCTTGTCACTTCTGGCACAGTCTGCATTGTGTTCATACGGGGTTCATCATATTATCCTGTGTAGGCTGATCTAGCTGGCATCATAATGCGTAATGATAATGTTTCTGGAACCAGATTTGCCACCGCCTACTTCAGTACATTATAGCTTGCTTCAACAGGCTGACACAACAACCTACAAATGACCAGCATATGATAGTGAGTAAATGAACAGCATCAACCTATGCTTTGATGAGGCTATGGCAATGCATGTGCATGTGAGAACAGCTGGCATGCTACAAGCTCAATGGCATGATGTGCTTATTTATCCAAGGGGCAATGGCGCTGTTCAATCACATCACAGCTTCTTATGGCGTCCCATGCACACACATGAAATGCACTTTTGTGGCATGACTAGCTATGACACAAACTCCACATGTTATACCTTGATTGCCTTGTCGGCAGGGCTGCCTCCAAAGCCAGCTTCAACATCTGTTTTTGCAGCTGTGTCTATGCTCTGCAACTGCAGCAAAGTGTTGCTAGCATATGTTTGTCAGAGAGACCTCTTATGACCTATGCAGTCTTCTCAAGCCACATGGCCACCTGCTGTCATTCATTTGTGCAAATCAGCAGGGGGAGAGGGCCCTGGGTCTGGCAAAAGGGGGAGGGGTGCGCTCACCAGTCTTCAGACTTGCAATTTATTGCAGGTCACGCTGGACTGGTGCTACGAATTTCGAGCAGGCTGATGCAAGCAGGCTGATGCAAACAGCAGAGGTGTGACGCTGTGATGCAAAGATTCTCTTGATTGGCGTTGCTGGCATTACATGCAACACATGCTGATGTGCAAGACCCATATGCTGTCACAAGCTCCCTTGCATAGCACAGCAGCCTTTACACAGCACAGATATACGGCACAGATAGCACAGATGATATAGAAAGCCATTGTGCACTGTTGCACATGTAGAAGTGCTGTTGGAACAAGCAGCAGTCCATAGCAAATGGTGTGCCTCTGATTGGAAAATCAGGTCAGGACTACATGAAAATTGTGCACTGTGTTCATGCAGACAGGTGTGACAGTGTGCAAGCTCAATCACAACAGAGAGTGCACAAAACACACCTGCGACCATGCAATGCCCTTGAGGAATTGCTGATTGCCTACTAACACCTGCTTTGGCACAATGTTCACAAGGGCCATGGCCTTGATGAGCTCTGACACAAAATCAGCTTGAGGGACTCGCTGTGATGCAGTGGTGCTTTGACAGTAGGTCTCGAAAACTTCATCTGCGAGGAGGGACGCCTTGGTGCCTGTTGCAAGGTTAGCCATACCCCAGAACAGTAACAACAGTTTGCGTGCTCTTGGATACTTGAAGTTGAGCTTGGTCTTCATTGTGGAAAACAGCTCAATGTCAGCTTGTGTTGAGCCTTGCACAATTGCTGATCCAATGTGCTCTTCGGATTGTTGAGTTTTGAGGCTGTCTGAACCAGTAGTAACAACGGTGCTGAGACCATCACCTCCTTCTGCCTGGCGATCGCAGCTGATTCAGCAACAGGTTTCAGACACATGTGCACAGACAACACTGCGCACTGCTGCCGACCTCTGCTGCTGTGCTGCCGCGCTGTCTTGCTCTCGCTTTTGACGCGAAACGGCAGACTTTGCCATCCAGTTGCTTGGGTGCTCTCAAATATGCTTGGAGGTGAGGTGACCTGGCGTGACTCCAGACACTAGGCTTGCTGCGAGCCAGTATAAACGGTGCATGTTGCTGCACGGAATTGATGTGCATTACTGGCGCCATGCATAAGCCGCCTCCGGGCCTGAAAGGCCCGAAAGCAGTGTTGTGCGAGCCACATGCTTGCTAGCAAGAGCTCCTGCTTGCCTACGAACCTGTAAGGGCAGCTGACGTCTACATAGCATATATGTATATATATTTGCCTAACTGACTATACGTATACAGCCAGCATAGCTGCCTGTTTCTGGTAGACGCATATGCAGCGATGTTTAAAGTGTAAACTTGGCTCTCATCAGTTGCTAATGTTGTTGGCCGTTGTGCTGGGGGCCAGCATGTTGCCAGGGTTGGTAGGATTGTGGCTGTTGCTGATGAAATGCACATGATTTTTGAATGTCCAGCTCTCCGCACACTTACTAAGGCACCGAATAGGCAGCAACAGGCTCCTTTTGTTTTCACAGACAACATCATTGTTCTTGCACAACAAGATCACATGCAAGTTTTCAAGTTTGTTCCAAGCTGCCTTGATGTCTTAAAATATTATCCTTTGTTTTCTATATGTAATCAGACTTGCCGACTGGCGCACTCTCTCTCTCTCTCTCTCTCTCTCTCTCTCTCTCTCTCTCTCTCTCTCTCTCTCATCAGGGCCGTACCACAGTGCCTGGAGTCTCTTCCCATGCAGCATTTGTTCAAATGGGTGTACGGTCAGTTTGCTGCTACTCTGAGTTTATGAACTAATCTGTCTCCAGCGCTGCCATCTGTTCTCTATTTGCAAGCAATCATTCATGCACACGCTCAGCAGCTTTGCACGCCAGTTATCTGAATCAAACCAGAGTGTGGCTCCAGACTGCTGTGCCAGCTCAATTTGCTTTGATGACCTGCAAACCCACACGCTGTGATCAAAGAAATACTGTGATTGGTTGCAGCAACCATACATTTTGACTGGTGAATATGCTTTGCATGTGCAATTGTTTTACGGCCAGATATGTTGAGAGGAAATGGCTGTAAGATGCTAATATAAGTAACAGACCACCAGCATGATCTGCAAATTTCTAGCAATACCACCTGGCATTTGCATTTCAATGGTTCTCACCTGATGATCATGAGCTTTCTGACCTTTCTGCTAGTCATGCGGCACCACTGCTGTCAATTGATGGCGAATACATGCCTGCATTCACGTATCTGGCTCAACCTACATTGTTCCGTTTGACGAAACACCTGCTGCTGTCAATGTGTAAACACATGTCACAATGTACACAGTTGTGTATGGCTCATCAGACAAGCCTGAACCTACTACAACACCTCAAACAGGTTTTGTGATGGTGGGTGCTGAAATGTGCCAGTACTATTCAGTCGAGACAATCTGGCAGACTCAAACACTGACACAGACTGAAGACAATGAACTGTGGTCAGCACCATCTCCATATACCTGAGACCTGGATCCAGTAACGCCACACACAATGGCGCATGACATGCACTGGTGTCCAGTGTCAAGCTTCCAGTGTCTTTACAACTGTTCCAACAGCACGCACACGCACACACACACACAGACACACACAGCTTGAAGCCCCCCCTTCATGCAACTGACAAGCTAAAACCATAGTTGGCCCAAGCATTACCTTGCGCTATGACTGCAGCAGTGGCCAACATAACCACAACGAAGCCAGCAACCCACCACAGCACAATCTTAGTAAGCAACTTCCAGTTCACATGCGATGGACCCTCCACCAGGCCAACAGCTACCACAGCACCCACCTAAAGGATTGTAGTCAAAGTTAGCCCTAGGGTTGAAGGTCAGGTCTAGGGTTCAAGATTAGGGTTGATGTCTGGCTGCGTCATCAGCAGCACACAATTGCCGCTTGCATGCCACGTGTGGTGCACATGTGGTGCACATGTGATGCACATGTGCTGTGCATTCAATGCAAGCCAAGGTTGCATACACTGACCAGCCAGCTGCTGGACAGCATTGCATGCAGCAGTTGCAATGCAACAGACGTGTCCCCTTGTGTTTCTGCATCCAGTGGGTGTGAGAAGCTTCATGCAAAAAGCAATCAGACTTGTTGACTGACCAAAGCATGTGAATTTCTTCTTCTTCATCAAGCAACAAGTGCATGACGCAGAAGTTGCAGTCCATGCAAGGCATGAACAGACAGACATGCTGGGAATCAGAAAAAGACATGTTGGGAATCACAAAAAAAAGCATGCCGGGGAAGCACACAAAGACATGTTGAGAATCACAAAAAGGCATGCTGGGAAGCACAAAAAGATATGCTGGGAAGCATGAAAAGACTTGCTGGGGAATCACAAAAAGAAAGTAAGGCATGCAAGCTGAGCATGCATGCTCAGCTTGCATATGGGGCAGATCCCTGCATTGCATGACCCAGACAGATTGTCAAAAGCTTACAATCATCGAAAGCTTGCAATGACATAAACTGACAACTGTGACAAGCTTACAATGACGTAAGCTTAGCCCTGTGACAAGCTTACAATTGTGAAAAGCTTACAATGACATAAGCTCAGCACTGTAACAAGCTTACGATCGTGAAAAGCTTACAATGACATAAGCTTAGCACAGTGACAAGCTTGCGATCGTGAAAAGCTTACAATGACATAAGTGAAGGTTGGCTGTGCCTCATGGAGCGCACCGAAGAAGATCATCGTGGCTGTGACATAGACCACGACCACATAGCTACGAAATGGAGTCATCTGGGCCAGATCCACTCCTGCACGCAATGACAGAAACAAAAAAGAATGTTTTTGTTGTGTCAGTGGTTCGATGTTGGGGGAAGAAAACGGAAAAAAAAGGTTAGAAACAGCCCAGAAGATGCTGATTATTTCCGTAACAAGCTTCAAACAATGAACAGATGCTCAACAACTCGGCAGACCCCAGGAGATGGAGCTTGCATTGCCAGATTGAAGATTCATCCTTTCAGTGGCAACTGTTTGAACAGGAGACTCTTGGCTCGATGAGGACTACGTGAATACTAGACGTATGGAACAGAAAATTGAGTTGTTGAGCGCCTGTTTTGGCTTGTTAGCACGATTTTGGTGCAAATGTGTGCAGAAGAGAATTGAGACAATCGTGAAAGGATGCATGGCGTACCTGTAACTGTGGCCAGCCTGCCTCCCCACTTGATGGTGCCTACCAGCATTGCAACAGTCTTTATGGCATGCAGCACAATGCCCACATCGGCTGTTGCAGGAACAGCTTGAGAATTGGTGATCTTGTGCAGCATGGCTACAATGCCCATGGTTGTCTGTCCGGTGTTTGCGCCGTAGGCCACCGACAAGACAGCTGCCAATACAATCTGCAACACGAAGTATACGTCAATGCTGGTCGCATACGTTGTTACTACTCCTTCCATTGCTGATGGACCAGCTTGTAATGAGGTTCCGGAATGCCAGACATAAGGCAAGCTTCAAGGCAACTGCCACAAACTCTGGTCTCGCATAGCTTGCAAAAACGCCTGGAGCCCAAGTTGACACATGTTGGCATTCAACCAAACCTCACTGATTGCTGTATGAAGACTCCATTTGACTGGAGAATTGTGATAGTTGATAGCAAAACATACACCATTGGGGCCAAGAGAGAGAGAGAGAGAGAGAGAGAGAGAGAGAGAGAGAGAGAGAGAGAGAGAGAGAGAGAGAGAGAGAGAGAGACAAAGGGCAGGTGCAAAGGGCAAGCAGAGGGAGACAAAGGGCAGGCGCAAGGGGCAAGCAGAGGCTGCAGTAGGCAGGAAGGCTGACCTGGAAGGGCCCAGTTAAGGCTTCAGCAGACAGGTCAAACTGCTCGGCAGTTGAGTGAATGCGCAGCAGGGTCTCACTTGAGCGAATGTGGGCAAACATATCCTTGTGGAACAGCCTGTTGCAGGTGTGGTGCAGCCAGCCCGAGGCATGGCGCGAGACATCTTCAGCTGTCAGCTCTTGCACCGTTGCTTCATCCTGATCGACCAGCAGCTATTCTGACAACATGTGCTGTACAAACAGGTGGAGACTGTAGGCTCAGCTGGGGCCCATGTGATAAACTGGAGACAACAGGATCGGCTGGGCATCAGAAAAAAGAAAAAGAAAAAAGGAAAAAACTACGCCTTTCGGCGTCAATTTAATGAGAAGCCAAGTATTATACCGGGCTGCCCAGGCAGACTGGGCATTATATAATCAGCTGAGAACAGACGTGCACACAGACAGTTGCTAGGATTGGCAAGGTCTGAAAGCAAGAGAGACCCCTTGATGGATTGATAGAGGTCACAAAGGTATTCGGCCGTTGCCGGCCATGAACGACAAATACAGCTCAACTTTTTGGAATCCCGCAAACGAATGACTCAGCAAGGGCCTCAGCAAATGAGTACATGAGCATTGTATGCACAGACAGCTGTGCTGCTTGATGGACAAAGATGCTCACTACATGCACCCTGAATCCTAACTATGCACCCTGAATCCTAACCATGCACCCTGAGTCCTAAACAAGAGGTGCTCACCAAGCCCAGCCGGTTCATTCTTTTGACTAGGGGGGGTGCATGATGCCACAGCCTGCGTGACAGACAAGGGACCCCCAGGCACATAGCAATGCTCGCCATGGACCCCACAGCAGCTGCTATGATGACTGCTCCCTGAGGTGTGATGTCAAAAGCTGTCGTGCCATTGGGTGAGCGGATGTTGTACACCAGCATCAGCACACACTCCACAGACACCACGCACAACACTACTGGCAGCCACTGCAGGTACATGTAGGCTTGTGCCTAATTAACAGTAGTGATGATAGTCATGATAGTAGCAAGCGGAAGATTAATGATCATTAAAGTTATGATGATGACAGTACAATGCACAAATCTGGTTATAGTCAAGTTGTGGTAGTAACGGCAACAATGCTGCTTTCTGGCTGATGCTGGCAATGCATCAAAACCGGGGCAACTCCAGAAGATGAGACCTGACATGCCATTGTGTGTCCACACAATGCGTCTGGCCAGAGTGGCAGGCTTACCCATAACATAGTGTGTAGGGGGTCCTCATTACGCATTATCATGTTCCTGAGCAGGAGGTACACCAGAGCACAGGCGCAGATAGCGAATGTTGGGGCAAGAGACCACACAGCCAAATCCCAGCCCAGTCCGGTTAGGAAGGGGGGTGAGGGGGTGCTTTTGCCAAGCTCCATTTCAGAGGCGCCGGGAAACACCAGTATGGCGCCAACCGTGCTGGCAACTGCATGCAACAGAGCGTCAGACAGACAGACAGGCGGACCCACAGCAAGGCAGGCAGACAGGATGTGGGGAACCACTGCTTGTGCAGGTAATACTGCCAATGCCAGACTGGTCAGGAATGAAGTAGCAGCAAAGCTAGGACAGGCATGTGCTTTCCTGCACAATGCAAGTTTGGGTGCAAGTAAGAGCATCCTGCATGCACTAGAATGATGCAATCAGACCAACCTGTTCCTAGATATGCTGGTACAGGCACTGCTTGCCATACAGCTAAAACCTGCCATACAACAGGTACAGCAACAATCCACATCAGTGAATATGCTGTCAGCCTTGGGTAGGGTTCAAGCTTGGTCCACTGCTGCAGCAGATCTCCAAAGACAGTGTACTTCTCAGCCCCAAATGCAAGGGCGCCAGCACTCTGACAGATGACCCCAAGGATGAGTGCGGTCCGATAACTCACTACTTTAGCACCAAGCACGGGTCCCCAGCAGTTGACCATCAGGTTTGCTCCTGCCATAGTGACAGTGATGAGACATGAAAACCACCAAATACAAGTGGAAACTCGTGGACTAAGTTGTTTAAATTGAGGCGCTGAGAAATGTGAAGCGTACCGATAGTGATTGAGTGCACGACAGCAGCCACCTCGCCAACCACAACCATCCAGACTGTATGGTCCATTGCCCTCGTCCCTGCTGGGGTCAGCTGTGAGCCCAAAGGCTCGGCAAAGCACTAATTTGGGTGATGCTGATGTCACACCGCTGCTCTGCATAGCCACGAGGCATTTTGACAGCCAGATCTGAGGTCGCGAGTCTCCCTCCTTCCTCCGCTTCCTGTAATACTAATAGAATCCCGCTTGCTTAGTCATCAATTAATCAGTAATCTCGTCTGCCACCAGCTGCTAGGCAGAGGCCTCCGTAGCTCTTCATATACTGCTGCCTGTCGAAACTGTACAGTACCTGTCTGCACCAATTGCAAAGACTGCGTTTGCTAGCTCCCATCCACGAATCGTAGTCGCGAAAGGCAATATCAAAGATGCAGTCCGGTCAAACGTCGTTGCTCTGCCTGCTGTTGGCGGGAGTGGTCTCCGTCATGGCTGCCACCAAGCCACTGACGACTACACCTGTGATCATGTTCGACGATAAAGACTATTCAGGCAATGCTCAAAATTTTCCGGTGGCGATGCCAGACAACGGTTGCTCCCCATGCACAAGTCTGGTAAGATCTTCGGTTACCCTCGTCCTGCTTTTAGCGCAGCCCAATACCTTCAATTTTTGCTGATGTTGCATTGTGCCTATGAAAGTGCGGCCTCTGACACCGGAATTGCTGACCTTGAGCACCCAGCATCGCATTGGCATCAGTAACGCTGAAGCTTGACTTTGCAGAACCTGATCAAAACCAACTCATGGGAGTCGTATGTGGCCGGCAATGGTACTAGCATCCAGCTGTTTGATAGCCGCAGCTGCACTGGTAAGCGATCCGCTTGCACTACACTCACTGTTGCTATTGTGCTTGGTCAAGCCTTGATGGGAACATTGCAATTGCCTGTCTGCTTGACTTGTTGAACAGGGTTGACACACATTGCAATTATAGCACTTTGTCTGCAGGCACTGCATCTGGCAAGGTAGCAACATGGGGAGTCATTCAAGGCACTCTGTCTAACTCTGTGGACTCCATCATTCTGTGCAATGAGCCTAAACTGCCTTTGCCAGTCTCAAGTGGATGATCCACATGACTTGCAAAGCTGAAGTGGTACGGACGACTAGTTACAATTAGAATGTCATCAGCAAAGATGCTTGGGTTCAGCAGCCAACACAGTTCTCGAAGCTTACAGATACAGCTTACAGGGTAGTTGATTCTTAAAGTCACAGCCATCAGATACGGTTTCTAGGGTAGTTGGATCTTGAAGTCACAATTGCAGGTGCACACAAATGATGCTAAGAAGCGGGCATACTTGAAGGCTGTGCTTCTATTGCTGAGTGTCCTGTTTCCTAGGTTTGCTTAAGGATCAAAACAGCCTTATGACTTGAGTTCTAAGAAGCAATGAAATTGGCTGCAATGTGAAGTTGTGTGAACTCTGGCAAAACAGGGAATACATTGTCCAATAAAGCAAATGTCAGCAGTGCAGCAGGCTTGCTCTGCACTATACAACTAGTCAATTCCATGTGGCGCTGAGTCAAACATGCATTGTTCAACGTTGCGAAGCCTGTGTGATTGCTTCACAACAAGCGCAAATCTGCCAGCTGGAGCACAGCACAATCACAGTGTGCTGGTGATCAAGCATGAACGCAGTGCTGTGAGATCGGTCAAGCTAGATGTATCAAAACAGCTGCAATGGAAAGAATCATATCACATGCATGATCACCAGGCGCAGCTCAGATATCGTGACATGACTTTACCAGCACTCCAGGTTAGCATAGAAGAATTAAGACATTCAAACACTTCAACAGGTCTGACTTAAGCTTGCCAGCGCATTAACAGACACTACTGCGCAGGTTAACCCAAACTTGCATGACCGCACACTGCATCAGACTCTCTATAGTCCAGGCATTTCACCAGCTGCAGCCTGCAGGCTCTGCAGATTAGTCCATAATGGAATGCATGTCTGAGATCCAAGCCGTCAACTTAACATTTGAAACTATTACATAGTTATATTGAGTCAGACAACCTGTTTGTGTGCCAATGTTGTTGCTCTGCGGATTCATATGTCCTGCAGCCATTAGGCTTGTGACTAGGCACACCAGTCAAAAGGTGCAACAACACGTTTACATCTCATTCATGGATATCCATGAAGTCTTCGTGATGAAGAAGCCAGACGGTGCTGATCTGACCTACTTTGCAGCTGCAGGCAAGTTCTGATTCATTCATGTCCGGCAAGGCATCAAGGTGTCACCAAATGCCTACAGTTTTAACAAATCAGCCAAGTCAGGATTGCTCTCCTGGTCACTTCTGGGTTTCTGTTCACCGTTGCCAGCGCTGCTGTTAGTCATCCTGGCAGCATTGCCATTCACATTTTGGGTGCTGCCAGGAACAGAAATGTCCTTGTCAGTATTAGTCACAGGCCCAGGAGTAGAGGAAGCACTGCTCTGCCCTGTGCTATGTGAGTCATTCCTGCCAGAAGAAGAAGGATGAGGAGAAGAAGAAGAAGAAGGAGAAGCGTTGGCATCTGCGCCGCCATCCACTGGGGACACAGACGAGGAAGAAGAGGAAGAAGAGTCTCCGTTCGCTTGCATGCTGCCATTTGGAGATGAAGAAGAAACAGAAGAAGAAGAAGAAGCAGAAGAAGAAGTTCTGCTGTCGTCTGTGCTGTCAGCCCCTGAAGAGGACGAGCTAGAGGAAGCCGAAGGAACATTTGCAGCACTGGTGTTCTTGGGTTTTTTTTGGCTTTCCATCCTGTCCCAGAATTTCCTCAGCGCAGCTTTCTTGGGAGGTCCTCTGAAGGCCTGATACACGCAGTCTTGCCGGAAAATCACCAGAGCTTCAACAAAGGTTGCACCTGTGAACCAATAAACCAATCAATGTCATGACAAGGCTGTTACTGATCTAGGGAAGGGGTGTGGGTGCGAAGAGGGGGGGGGGGGAGGGGGGAGACATCTGGGATTATGGTCAAGTGTGTGTTGCTCAGAGCAGAGTCTAATATCTACCAAATGTTTACACCTGTGCTTCCAAGCCAGGATGTCTGATGAGTCATAACTGGCTCCATACCCCAGACCGTAAGGGATAAAACAATATAAATTGAATACCAGATGTTTTACTGTTGGGCAGCCAAACCCTGTTGAGGCAATAACAGATATGCTCAGCAGAGGTTGGCGCGGAACATCAAGTCCATCATTGCCAATGTAAAATAGGCAATGCGCTGAGTGTACAGGGGGCTCAACAACAACAGCACAACAGACTATGCTTTGGCTGCCCAGATATGCTCCAGCAGAGGTCGGCTTGCAACTGGCGTTTTGCAAAAAGCAGCCAAGCAAGGGACCTCAGACGCCGCACACAGAGCACCTCGAAGAGAGAATCGATTGTCGACAAGCTTCTGCATGTAATTCATGTGCTGCATGCACACTTTTGCTTTCTTGTTTACTGAGTGTGAAGCTGCAGACATTTGATGAGCCATGACTGCCTTTGAACAGTTTTGTTTTGTGACTGCCTTTTGCCTCATTCTGCCTTTTGACTCCTACGAGGCATGCAGCAGAAAGCCCTAGTCATGCAGCAGCAGCCAGCCCTAGCCCCTCACAGCCGTGCAGCACGAAACCCTAGGCCTGATAAGCATGAAGCAGGAAACCCTAGTTCTGATAAGGGTGCAACAGCAGACCCATACCTGCTTCCAGGTTGAACTCCTGCACAGGGTCCATGCGGCTGAAGGACCGCAGGTTGACGCCACTCTGCAGGCTGGAGGTCTCCTGCAGTGTTGCAACACCCACACTCTCAGACAGACATCGCCGCACTGCTACACACCTTTGGACAGACGCAGTCAGACAGCACAGATGAACACAGACATCACTCCACAGCTATTCTGCACACATGTGGACAGACGAACACAGCTGTGCTACCACATGTGAGCGGAGGAAGCATGCGTAGCTGTATGTGTCAGGTAGTCAACAGTGTGAAGTGTGACAGCCAGGAGAATCTGGAGTATGTGGGAATCTGAGCACAGGCATGGAACTGATGCTAACAGTGTCAGCGTAGTGTCAGAGTGCGTAGTAGAACTGTTGTGCTACATTGTTATGGACAGAGCGTTCAGCAATGGCATGTTTGCTCTTCTATATCACTTGGCGTTCTTGTGTATGTTTCAGCTCGCCCCGTTTTGCATTGGCTTGCTATGTAGCCCCGTTTTGCATTTGCTTGCTTGCTTGCCAGCAACGACGCAAACAATGATGAACTCAAAGAGGTGTCACTCACCCGCAAGAAATGCATCCAAATGTCGTCCAGAGTCTGAAGCATCATGAACCGCTCCCACTCAGACGTCCTGCAGGCAAAAAGAAATCAGGCTGGAGAAAATCGATCGTTCTTCCAGTCTGAAATGCGTAGACACTCACACGTACTTCCACTTTTACATTTGCAGACACAAGTGCAATATCAGGACGGGATCACATGAACATTACAGCCATCAAGTGTGGCCTGTGTGCCAAATAAACAAACTATCATGGTGATTTTGCATTTTGTCACAATTTCACTATTTACAGCAGGGGTTAAGCCTCCTGTCAGAAAGTACAGTGTCACTGCTAGCACAGCAAAACTTGAAAGGTATGAGAGGAGCATTTAGCTATATTTGGGTTTTAGGGTTAGTCAGAAAGTGTAGTGTCACTGCTAGCACTGCAAAACTTGAGAGTTACAAGAGGATCACACCCATCAATGTCCCTCTGAGTGTTCAGCTGACATGCGTAGACTTTGCACTGAATAACTAAAGTATCATGGTGTTACTGAATCAAGCATGAGTAGCATACCCAGCAATTTCCCTCTGAGGGTTTATTTGACAGGTCAGGTCATATTTGGCCAACAGGTACTCTCCCAGCCAGTTGCGCAGCTGCTCAGCATGGGTCCCGAAACGGCCCTTGATGCGGGGCCGGTGCCCTGTCTTGTCAGATTCCCTCAGCATCCTTCTGTGCTCGGCGACCTTGGCCTGCAGGTTGTCTGCGCTGTGGGAATAAGAGGAAGGGAGTGCGGAGGCAAGGGAAGGAAGAAGAGGATGAGGAGAGAGAGAAGAAGACAAGGATGTGACAAGGGAAGAGGCACATGCAGACAACAAGCAACAGGAAAGGACAGCACTGTGCAACATTTGTGAGGTGTGACAACATCCCTGAGATGGTGAAGAACAGGCATGATCAACCCATTCATATACTCATATATTCATCCATTCATATATTAATCCGTTCATCCATTCATAGATTCATCTATTCATCCATCCATCCGTCCGTCCGTCCGTCCGTCCGTCCGTCCGTCCGTTCGTTCGTTCGTTCGTCCATTCATCCATCCATCCTTCCAGTCTTTCATGCATTCACTCATGCACTCACTCATTCATCAACTCACTCATTCATGCAGTTCAAGTGCATTCATTTATAATTGGGACTCGCCTTGTACTGCAGATCCAAGACCCGCGGTGCTGGAGCCTGTAGCGGCATGTTCTGCTCCAAGGCATCCCTCAGCTCATCCACTTCCCAATCTCTCATGCTGTCTACATCAATGCTGAAGTGCCCGTTGGCTCCCACATAGTCTGGGATTGCTTCAACTGGAGTGCCAGTGATACACGAGTAGGCTTTCTTGCCGGCGTCCGTGACCTGTGTGTACTGAGAGCTGGGGTCTGACCAAGGCTGGGGGGTGCTGCCGAGGGTGGGCTGACCGGTGTGGGGGGGCAGTGCCTGTGGCTGTGGCGGTGGTAGTGAATGCTGGTGCCAGGGCCACAGCTGCAGTAGCTTGTTCCACAGCTGTGGTGTGGGCTGCTGCAGCTGTGGTGCATGTGGGGAGCTGGAGGATGCTTCTTGCAGCGTATGGCTTGACTGTTGATGTGGCAGTCGGGGAGCTGAGGCTTCATTGAAAGAAGAGGAAGTGCAAGAAGAAGAGGAGCCGTTGTCAGCAGGCGATGAAGAAGAAGAAGGGGGATGTGTTGCAGCAGGTAAGCTCTGGGATGCATTGGGGGTGGCTGAAGGGCCTGGCTGGCCCGTGTTTAGATCCACAAAGCTGACATTCAGCAACGGCGTCCCTTTCTTGCCATTGCTGGTGGGCGGGGGCAGGGCCCCAGGGGATGGAGCGGGGTCTGAGGGGGGTTCCGGGGGCTCCAGGAGCTTGCTGCATCAGCACATGGTCATGTGACACAAATCTGCTGCACAGATAATGCAGCTGTTCGACACCTTTGGGGATCTAACTTGGGGCTTTGCCAAGGAGTGCAAAAACGATTGCAAGTCCACATTACCAAGACTACCTGCATCAGGGTTTCTGCGGAGCCTAAAACCCTGAACTATCGAGCCCCAGTGGTGAGTAACGCAAGCTACCTAGCATGCACAGAAAAGGCTAGTAAGTTCTGACTGTTGCATTTTATATGCTCATTTGCTTGGCAAAAGAGTTTTACTTGTTGTTGCTCATGGCAAAAGAGTTGTACTTGTTGTTTCTGAGAACATTCCAATCTTACGGGTAAAGCCTAAAGCCTGACTGGACCCTTACACAACTGCAGTCCATGTGGCCTGTTACACAGAGGAGCAGGCGCAGCATTTGCCAAGCCAATTGCATTTTGGGGTCAATGAAGCAGTGTACAATGCTGACAGTTCCTGCACAGCCCTGTCACTGCACCCTGCTCCATAACTAACCCTGAAGTATGGGTTGGCATGGCAAGTGCCAACCCATACTTCAGGGCACCTGCTCCTCGACAAATCTAGGGGTAGGGTCGGCCTAAAAACCCTAAGCTTTAGCATGGATCGAAAAGACTTACTTGACGCGCTTTCTGAGCTCATTCCAGTTCCAGCTCTTGACAGGCTTCCTGGCATCAATGCATTCTGCCACCCACGCATCTGCCTGATCCTGAAAACACCACAAAGAAATCAGTCCAGCAACTACATTCAGCTCATTTCAGCTATATTCCGCTCTTTTCACCTCAAAACGTTTGTTTTGTTTCAGAAAAGTCGACCCTGAACTGAACACCTAACAAACGCCCGGGGACATTGAAAACGCATTTGTACATTGGGGAGATCTTTTGGCAAAGCTAGAAGTCAGCAGCCGTTGGTGTGCATGGAGGTGACATGCACAGCCTTTGCAGCAAATTCATGCACTCATTACATATATTTCGTCCTCAGGAGTCAGGTATAAAGAGTCCTGAGCCGCTGACACGACCAGACAAGCTGTACTTTGACACATATGTGCAGCATGCTGATGCCCTTGTCATTGCTGCTGTTCAGTTACAATGAAGATGCATGCAGCAGAAGCCCTCTGTTGACCCCTCATTGGGAAGAACAACCTTGCATGCAAAGGGCGCAATCAGACAGCCTGTACCTATAGCTGTATTAGCAGCATGTCAAGGCTCTTGTCATTGTTCCTATCCAGAACGAGTCGCTGCAATGTGAATGCAAGCAACAGATGACCTAGAATCTCTCACCGGGAAGAGCAACCAGACAAGCAGCACAACCAGACAAGCTAAACCTGAAAGTACTTGCGCAGCATGTCGAGGCTCTTTTCATAGTTGCCATTCAGTATGAGGCACTGCAGTGTGAATGCATGCAATAGACGATCTAGAATCTCTCACTTGGAAGACCATCCTTGCATGCAAAGGGCGCTACCAGACAAGCTCTACCTGGAAGTACATGCGCAGCATGTTGAGGCTCTTGTCATTGCTGCCGTTCAGTACGAAGCTCAGCAATATGTTTTCATGCAACAGATGATCCAAAATCTCTCATTGGAAAGAGCGGCCTTGCATGCAAAGGGGGATACCAGACAAGCTAAACCTGAAAGTATATGTGCAGCATGTCAAGACTCTTCTCATAGTTGCCATCCAGCACGAGGCACTGCAGTGTGTGTGCACGCAATAAATGATCTAGAGTCTCTGACTGGGAAGAGCCGTACCTGAAAGTACATGCGCAGCATGTCAAGGCTCTTGTCATTGCTGCCATTCAATATGAGACGCCGCAGGGAGTATGCATGCTGCCTGAACGTCTCCAGCACCTCATCAAACTGCTTGATGGAGTTGCGCTTCTCACGGTAGTCAGCTTCCCAGGCCAGCATGATGGGCCTGAGAGACGCCTCAAGCAGCATGCCGTCGGCCCAACGTTCGCCATAGCAGTGTTTCTCATTGTGTGCCAACAGGCCTGCGTGACAGCGTCATGATTGCCTAAGTAGTGGGCCTCACTGTACGCCAACATGCTTGTTTGGGG
>JAABUP010004122.1_pt1 | contig 24308 bp, 28 predicted proteins | sample 5559201 | NCBI WGS metagenome assembly JAABUP01 (sample SAMN10711887, study PRJNA513373) | rock metagenome | isolation source: Antarctica rocks | place: Antarctica
CAGCCACTGGTGAGGCCCTGGTTCAAGCTGCCTCAGCCTTGCTCACTCAGCAAGCTCAGGAGCAGCTCAGCTTTGAGGGTGACTCAGATGAGTTTGGGCAACGGCTGTGCGAGACCATGGCTGAGTTTGGGTCCAGTCACCTGCACTGCCTTCCCTCCCATGACAACAAGATCTTGTTCCTGCAGCAGGCAAGCTTTTCCTGCAGCACACTGTCTGCAATCATTTAATGCATGCAAAAGTCACGTCATGTCAGGCAGACTTGTTGTTGGGCAGCAGGCTGATGCATGCTGCATATTCTTCTCACCACGCATGCTTGGCCTAAGCAGGGCAGTGATTGGCTGCTTGGCTTGTGATAGATGTAGAGCCTTTGCAGAAGGAGTGCAAGACACAATCAGGACAAACACTACTTCTAACACATCATCACACCAATGTCTTGCAGCTCTGTGTCATGTTGCCTTCTTTGCATAGGATTGGCCCCTTGTTGCCAGGTGATGCTGAAGTGCAAGTCCTGACTGTGTCTGCATCTGCAGATGCTGGCATTCACACAGCACCCTTACATGCTGCTGTCCAGCAAAGCCCTGCCGCTGTGGATTGCCCTTCTGTCACCCAGAGACAATGCTGCCAAGCAGGAGTCTCACCCACCTAACCCATCCCATTCACTGCTGCCTTTGGAATGCGTCTCAGCCTTGCTAGACCTTGCAGGTGCGGTTCACCACGACAGCCTTCCAGCATGTCACGCTGGCTTTGCTCTACATCAGCAAGACGCACAGCAAGCAATGGTGCTTTATCAGCATATGTTCACAAGGTTGAGGATTGTCCATCACACAGTTCACTCAATGAAGCAGCATGCAGGTTGTAGCTGTTGTTGGTTGCTAGGCTGCCGTGCAATGTCATGTACTCACAGTGCGTCAGGTCACAGCTGTGCCAGAAGCGCTTGAAACAGCCTGTCCCCCCCATGATGTGCAGGGGAGCAGCTAAGGAAAGGTGTAGGGTTCAGCACAGACCCCTCTGACTTCCCTCCTTACTTTGCGGACCACCAAGACTACAAGGACTTCTGCATTAGCTACAGGGGTGACATGGCGCGCATTGTCAGGCTCACCTCAGGGCTGTTGCCAGATCAGGCCCTTGCAGCTGCCTCTCGCCGCCTGCAACATTCCCTGCATCAGTGCAGCACCAGCGGCACCTCTGTTGCAGTAGGTTCCATCCAGCTGACTCACAATATGCAGCTAGTCTGCCTTATTGCAGGACTTGCATATCAGTTAGCAAACAATGCTGGATTTATATAGACAGGTTTAACAATAACAGGAACGGTGCACTACAGTATCATCTTGCTGTCTCAGTGCGTCTAACCATGCTTCCATTCAGGCATGAGTATGATGCACATGACCAAACTGTTTGCATCCATGTAGCAATACAGCTCTGTTGACACCCTGGCTTGCTGGAAGCAGCAAATGCAGTAGAGAAGCCCTTCCAACAAACCCATTATATGCGCGCACACAGTTGATTGAATATGCAGGAACAGCACAGTCAGTTTGAGGCGGCGGTTCTGTTCCTAGACTCTGTAGTAACAGCTGTCTGCAGCGCTCACCTAGGTCAAGCAGCCTCTCCCTCCCTCAATTCCACACTGTCCAGCACAGAGGCACTGTTGCAGCTGCTGCTGGGAGCACGACTGGCAGATCCAGTGCTGCTCAATTGGCATGCACGCTCCCTGGAATGCTTCTCAAAGCTACTTGCTAGGAAGCCTGAGTTGGTCCTTGCGGTCATGCAGAAGGTATCAAGTCAAACCTCAGAGCTCTTAGACAAGATGCTGATACTGCTTTGTACTTGCCTGCCTCTTTGGCACACTTGCTTGTGCACACCATGTCCTGACTATCGACGCGAGAAATGCGCCTGGATTAAAGTCAGCTGCATGAGGCGCCTTCATCTTTCAGGTGCTCAGATATCTGCAGCAGGCACTTGACACAGGCAGGCTCAGGTGTGCCTGCCATGCTTGCTCTTTCCTATGCACTTCTGCACACACCATCACATGTGACCTGTTTACAGGACACGCAGGCTGACTTGGTTGCCAGCAGCACAAACATGCTCATGGCACATGTCAATGTTCCACATCTTCTACTGATTTGACATCAAGGGGACTTGCGCAGGCTTTTGACATGTACACCAGCAATCCTCTAGAGGGCAATGCATATGGGGGTGTACCTCCAGCTAAGCCCACCCCCGAGTGGAAGGAGCTTCAGACAGCTCGACAGCGTGTAGGGCTGATGCTAGTAGCCCATGCCAAGGCACAGCCCCAGGCCCTTCTGCCTCACCTAGCAGCCCTAGCTAACAAGATACAGGAGATGTGGGCCAGTGGGGCAATTGGCACCAATGAGCAGAGCACTCTGTTTGATGTGATTCTTGCTGCTGCTGCTGGCGCAGATATCCAGCTGCAGAAACAGGTATCACCTGTGACAATGCATATTCCTAGCAAGCTTTGCTCATCACTGCTTTGTGGATACTTTTTTTATGAGTCACCTGGTCAAGTCCATGAACATACTGCTGCAGTGACAGCCCGCGAAAATGGTGAATCTGCATGCTGCTTCATCAGCTCAATCGAAGTCAATGCATATTGGATGACACCATGCACTTGGAAGGTGACTGGACACGGACATTACTGGTATGTTGCACCCCAAACCTTGCAAAATTTACTTGACATGTGTTGTCTTGGGGCAGGTGGTGGAGTGGGTGTTGGGAGGAGTGCGCACTGAGTGGCAGTCCTCTGCCTTTCAAGCTGCCCTTGACAGCCCTGCTGCCTTTGTCAGTCACTACATTAGCCTGCATGCAGATGCAGCTGGCCAACCAGAGGTGTGCTTGTATGCTCACATTTCTCAGTCCTTGTATGCTCACATTTCACAATCCCTTGCTTGGCATTGACAGGCTGTTTCTGCAGAAGCTATGGATTTAGTGCTTTTGCAAATCAAGAGTTCAAGCTCTGTCCGCAGTACGCTTACTGAATGTACATGTGCTGCTGGATGGCCTCAGTCCCAACAACCATGCCATTGATGTCTCATAGACCATCTGTCAGTTTGCTTTTGCAGCATGCATGCATGCCTGGTCCATTAGTACAACAGCATATGCCTGCATGCCTAGACAGAGGTTCTTTAGTGTCCTCACCGCTGCCAGTGATGCAAGGGTCATCAAGCACTCACACTCCAGCCGTTTAGAGCTTTCTCCATCCACAATCATCTTTGTTACATAGTTTCCAGATGCGTGTTTGAATGCATGTCTACAGGTGGGCGGACAGCAGCCCAGGTGGCAGCTTTATCATCACCTCTACCTCATTGAGCACAGCGGCAAGCGCACGACCCCCTTGGTGAAGGGCCCAACAGGAGCCAACCCACAGAAGCCTGTGCCCCCCCTGCCACCTAGACAAGGCCACCCCCTGAATGAGCACGTGGGCTGGATGCTGCCAAGTCTGTTGCGCGTCTGTGCATGCTTACATGCCATATGGACACCACAGGTAATCTTCGCTGGTTGCAAAGTGTGTCAGGTGCACTGGTAGGCTATCCCCTTAAATCAGATGACTGTGTTTGATGGTAATGTCACAAAGTCTTGTGTTTGTATATCAGTGCTCCTGCTTGAGCAACAAGCATGCTGCTCAGATGATGCATGTATACGTCATGACTGTACAAATGTCAGCTTCCAGTCAGCTTGGCTGTGTCCCAAGCAGCGCCTGTTTGTGCACATCTAAGTTGCAATCATTCCTGTATTGCAATGGCATGCTACAAAAGCAGCTTCCCACCCTTGCCCTGGCAGCCTAGATCCAGGGTGTTGCTGATGGCATGCAGACTCAGGCTACATTGCAAAGCGTGCACAGTGCGTTCTTGATGGGCCCCAAGGAGAGGGCAGTCTACCTGAGGAGGCCATTGCCCAAAGGCCGCCATGCTGCAGAACTGTCTGGGGAGGAGGAAGCAGGCACTGTGGCAGGCACCAATGCAGCTGCACTCAGAGCTTGGCTGCGTCAGGTCAGCAATCATGCACACAACCAGATTGCAGTTGTGTAACAGCCCTGTATCCTGCTGTTCATCATGCCCATACATCAAGTATTTGTAAGAACATGCAGGACTCAGCTACAACACTGCTGGGCTTCAGCACTGCTTTGCGTTTGGTTGACAATGGAGCTCAACTTTGCACTGTGCTGACAAACAAGCTAGGTTTGGCACGGCTTTTGCCTTGGCTTGATGTGCAACTGCTATTCACCCCTTCTTTGCATTTGCAGATAAGGGAGTCAATGTATCAGAGCCTGGGCCTGATGTCCACCAGTGTGGCCGCCTTCTATGCCTGTGGGGCAGGCCAGGGGCTGTGGGGCCCAGGCCTTATGGATCATGTGGAGTACATGGATCACCAACATTTGCGCATGCTGCTGCGTCACCTCATGCTGTCCTTCACCAGAATCTGTCCCCCTCAACATAGGTCAGCCCTAACACCATGCTGCTGTGCTCCGTATTGTTCATGTCAGCATCACCAGCTCAAGTGGTGCAAGCGATGCGCAGAGTGACCCCATAATATTTACACGGCAGAGCAATGATTACAGGCATGCAAGTAACAGATCAGAAGTAGCAATGACGTATGTTTCACAGTGTCATGGTCTGCCTCCTGATCATGGCAACTTATGTTTCAGCTGCAACTTGCTCTTTTCAAGCATAGCGGCTACACTTGACTGCCCAGCTGATTTGCTGATCAAATCGCTAGACTGTCGCTGCACATACAGCTCTTGGCAATTTTGCCATGTTGCTCTCCTGCAAAGATGTTGTGGTCAGCCACTCCACATCTACCAGTTCCCCAAACAAGCTCAGCTCAGCTTGTGCTCATGCATAAGCGGTGTGCATTACCAATCGCAATGACTCTTGCAACTCTGCACTGCAGGAATGCTTGGCTGCTGCCAGTGCTAGCACCTTTGCTGCCTCACATGCTGGCACGCATCTCCTCCAAATGGGCAGTCATGGTCAGCCAGCCTGCCTTGGGCCGCCCTAGTGAGGATGGGACAGCAACCAATGATGAAGTAGTAGAGGAGCGCCTGGTGAGGGAGCTGACGAGAGAACATCTGCAGCTGCTGCTCAACATGGCAGACAAGCCTCCACTTGAGCCTGGTCAAGGTACACACATAGGATCCTGCTTGTCTGGTTTGTCTGCAAGCGTCGTCCACTGTTGACTATTGCCTGGGACTGTTGCATTCCATTGCCGGACTGCTTTCTGAGAACAGCTGCCGTTGCAGCAGATGCAGTTTGATGCGGCCTTTTTTCAAGACTCTGGCAATACTGTATACTGTGAGTGCTACACATGTGTGATCATCTGGTCCTGGCCGTTAAGCCTCATCCTGAAGTTGTGCTATGCACTGCTCAACAACCACAAGAGACTTACAGACCTTGCTGTGTTGGTCAATATGTCTGTGTAAGCAATAGTGAGCACATGGCGCTTGCCATGACTTATGGCCTGCAAACCTGTCCAGCGTATGGTGCATTCACAACACCACTATCAGCAAGGGCCATGAATGCACAAGGCTTGCACCTGGGCTGGTGCAAGATCAGTGTTGCACCACGATCGTTTTCATGCAAATGTCGGTCTGCTAGATTGGTGGAGCAAAGCAGACTTTTGGTATCACATGTGTCAACATGCTGTAGACTTTCTATCTGGCTTGCTCATTCCAGTGCCTCTGCACAGGTGCGGCGGGTGCAGGCCAGTCTGTGTTAGAGTGGTTGCTGTCTGAAGCCCCGGACCTTGCTCTCATAGCTGTGGCCACCGCTGTAGCTGCTCTCTGGTGGCCAGACTCTGACTCTGGCGCCAAAGCAACTGCCTTCTGCAGGTAAGCTTTTGCAACCCCCCACTGCGCAGCCTTGCAAGCAAATACACAGCAACCAGGTCATGTTTGTGGGGAACGCATGGGATGGATGCACCATGCATGTACAATGTGTGTGGCCAATGGCAGTTGTTGATGCCCCTGTAAAGTATCACAAAAGGTGTGTTGCTGTTGCATGCAAACAGTGTTGATGCTCGGCTATTGCCATGGTCTGTCCTACTGATGTGGGGTGAAGCCTGCATGACTTGCAGGTGCATCAATGCCCAGCAGTCTTGCCAGTAGAGACAAGCCTGAATGATATTGCCCTCAGGATTTGAGCTTGAGAAAATCGTAATGTTTTGTGCTCTGCAGAGCTGTGGTGGTTGTTGCTCGGCGCAATGAGAGGGTATACAATTTTGTGGGGCGGGAGATGCTGCGGGGCAGCATGGCAGCCCTTGCTCACCCCATCTTCACTGCTGCTGAGACTCTGCAGCTCATCAGAGATATTCTGGCTCAACAGCTTGCCACCTCCCCAGGACCTCGTCAAGTGGGTCTACCTACTTGTCTGTCTGTCTGTTTGTTTGTGGTCTGTCTGTCTGTCTGTTGGTCTTTGTGTCTGTCTGTATGTCTGTCTTTCTGTCTGAACATATGGGCAGGGACAAGACACAACAGAGTGGGGTGGTGTGCAACAGGCTCAGCAGACCTGCCTGCAGAACATCTGTCTCGTTGTACTTCTCCTTTCCATGCCTGTCTGCATGTTGTCACAAGTTGATCGTCGCTGCCTAGGCCACATCAACAATCTCATGGTGTGTGCAGGAGCTGCTAGCGTTGCCTGCCATCACACCTGCAATCCTGCAGAAGTTTGAAGCTGATGTGGCAGCTACTGGCAGCGAGAAGGAGCAGCGTTTCATCATCAGGAAGCTACTCATGCAATCAGGCATGCACATGCCTTTCAATATGTGTCTTGCATGGGGATAGTTGACCCTGTTTGTTTGTGATGCATCATGTGGCAGGCCTGAAGATCATGTTCATGTCCGATAGCAGTGCTTTTTCTGCATTGATGTTGTTCAGCAGGCTGACATAGCATGCTGCAATAGCATACTAAGATGGCAAAAGCATAGACTGACACGTGTCACTTTGCTGTGTGATGTTGCTTGTGCAGCTTGTGATCTGATTACAATTGAGTTCGATGGCACAAATTGAAACAAGCCTGTGTAATGTGCAGGAGTTGAAGATCTACAAGCTGCTCTGCAGCTCAACTTCAAGCCCATTGTGGCAGCTGTTGTGAGCGTGAACAACTATGAGCAGCGAACAAATGGCAAACAGGTACCAGTGGATCAGCAAGGTGGTGACATGGGTCTGAACAGACTGACGCAGTGAGAAAATATTGTGCTGGTTGGAAGTGTTTTTGCTGTCAGTAGAAAGCTGAAGTACTGCTACAAGTAAAATTTGAGATGCTTTGCTAGCTTTGCGGCAGCCCTGCCCACCAATTTACACCTTCTTTGCCAAACACTGACATGCTTTGCTAATGACAGACATTCTGATCTTTATCAAACTGCAGCGCACAGAGTCTGCATGCTGTATAACAACTGTAAGCATCGGGCTCATACACTGTCCTATTGCCACCAGATCTGTCTGTGTGCCAAGGCACGTTTGCGAAATACGCCAATGTACTGAGTTGTATGTAGGAATGTCCATTGTAGGTCAGATATCTGATGGGGATTTCTGATCTCTGAGATATGTGTCAGATATGAGCAAAATCAGTCATGCATTACGACTGATCAGTAATTGCATGACTCCGAAGCTTTACGAAAGTGCAGAGCTCACAGTGAAAAGCACAGCGTATTTACGCTATCAATCGTGGCGCAGCTAGGGCACAATAAGCTGAGACATTCGAAAGTCGCACAGCAAGTCGATCGAACAAAAGTACGTGAGTATACTTGTGGCTCTGCTCGATGGCTGCTGTAGCGAAAGGGGTGGTCCGGGTTGATGTTGTCAGTGACACAGTGTGGTACGTTCTTAGCTGGTCCGCGTGGATCTATTGTTAAGCTGTCACAGTCTCTTCGTATGACCTTACCTCCTGGCAAGCTGTGCTGGCCGTCCAAACACAGAATATGTACACGGATCTTTGTATGCGTAAGTCTGACTGTGTGTCTGCGGGTGTGCAGCCCCTGGTGTTTTATTGGCAAGAGGCGGCTGGAAACAGCGATCAGGAAGTTCCAGGTAGCTGCCTCGATTTGCTCTGCCCGTGCTCTGGTCAAAGCTCAGCAGGGCATAACATAGTAGCACAGCCTGACAGTGACTTTGCATTCAGGGACAGAAGTCTTTTGAGGTGCGATGGCACCCGTTCTTCTTGAACCCAGACGCTTCAAAGGAAGGTGTGAACAAGATTGAGATGTACAACCAAAAATTTGGGGAGCAGCGAGTCAAGCAGATGACCCCAATGATGACGGTAGAAAACTGCATCTCTTGATTGTATGTCGATGCGACAATCTTGCACAATTTCAGCAGCATGATCATTGCCTTGCTGCAGTTATGATCATGACTGAGGTTTATGTCATGCAGTTTTCAATTTAGCATGCATCCATGGATGCCACATGTGCAGGCATGAATGCAGCATTTATGCACTCGAGTCTTTTGTTGTACTCCTTCATGTCTGAGCCAGATGCCCCAGTCTGCCGAAGGTGTCTCTATGCAGCATCTCATTCTCGCACTGCCATGTTGATCTGTGTTGATGCGTAGGAAACATTTGCAAAAGAAGGCTTGAACTACAGTATGGAGGGCCAGACTGGAAGCACATTGAACAGCCACAGGCTGATAGCCTTGGCAGGTCAGCAGGGCCTAGACAAGCAGGACAAAGTAGTTGAGGCAATCTTCAGAGCCTACTTCACAGAGGTACTTGTATGCGTCTGCTGTCCTTCCAACAAAGCATTCATATCAGCCAACAAAGCATTCATATCAGCCAACAAAGCATTCATATCAGCTGAGGGCTGCTCCGCAGTCATGCTTATCACCACAACCAGTACAGACATACAAGTTACAAGGTGGCACAGATAGCTTGAATTTTTGGACTGCGCCTTGGACATGTGCCGCCCTCTCTTGCTCTTCTTCCAAGAGTTACCTGGCAATGTGCAAGCTTGCAAAATAAAGATGCACAGCAATATGCTCACTCATTACTTGCTAGAAACCTGGTCTTGTTGTGAAAGCTCAAATCATTTGCACTGTGGTAGTAGCACGCTGCCTTGCTACTGCATAGGTGTGACCTTCTGCATGCATGCTTTCAGGGCCAATTCATCAATGACAAGCAGGTGCTCCTGAAGGCAGCACAGCAAGCCAGCGTCTCAGGAGCCGAAGAGTTGCTGAATGATGAAGATGAGCTCAAGTCTGAGGTGATTTCCTAGAGCATCTGCACACAGCTGCTTCCCAGATTGTGTGATCAGATGCGTAGCTTTGGAATGCGCTGGCTTGTGGTGGCTAACACTGTTTCAGGTTGCCCATAGTATGCAAACACACAAAGCAATGCATATTCAGCTGACCTGCTGCAAAATTGTCCACAGGGAGCATGACCAGTCTGCTTGATGAGCTGCCCTGTACATGATGCATTGCCACAATGGCAGAACTGTTGGCAGTGAAGCCGACTGTAGGCATGACTGACCTGCAGGTCTTGCACGAGGTGAAAACTTTGGCCAAGGGAGTGACTGGCGTTCCTTTCTTCATCATTGATGGCAATTCATTGTCTGGAGCTCAAGAGTCAGAAACCTTTGTCAAGATGTTTGAGAAGCTCTGAATATGCAGAGGCTGCATCGCAGGCAAGGGGAGCATAGTAAACCTGAGCAGCTCTCAAAAGATGATACAAAGACCACATATGTGTTGGTGATTGTCACCACAAGTGTAGTGCAACACATTGTTTTCGTTGTGTGATTGCCATCTCCTGGCTAGCTTTGCCAATTGGATTGCAAGGATGATTGTGCTTATTGATTGTGTGGTTCAATTTTGACCATTTGGTACACACCACATCTGAAGCAGCGGTCTTCATCAGAATGTGTAGGTGTTTGTGTGCAAGTCTGTGTCGAGAGAGGATGAGTCAACTCAGTTTTGAAAGTTGTTCAGTTCTGATAGAGGGGCTTGAGTACAGCAGTGTATTTTTGATGTTGGTCATGTCCGTCCGTGCGCTGGAGTGATTGGTGCTGTTTTGCCCATCTGCTGGCACAGTGTTGCGGGGTCTGTAATGCAGTCTGCATGCTGATCCACTTTGTCTTTTGCTAAATCTGCTGCCTTGGATCATTCATCACAACACACCATATGGATGCATGTCTGGTCTCGGAGCATAGCTGACGTCAAATTTGGCGCATGGTGCGTACTGTACGAGCAGAACTCGTGAACGGCAACGTTGCCGTCAACTTGCTGCACACGAATTGTCACGATGTAGTCCGATCTGGCTCGCAGCAATGTCTGGACCCTTGGACAGGGTGAAAAGAATAGCGAGCCATTTGACAGTCGCAGGATCTGCAAAGTCCGAGACTGCCTCTTTATCGGTATCTTTACGGGTCAAACCTGTACTTGTCGTCTTTGTTTGAAAATTGCGTTGATTCCCTTTCTTTGACTATCAGTTCACCTTCGGCAAACAGTACGTTTGTCGCAATGCTTGCTTGGACCTCCAGGACGATTTGTCTCGCGTATCGAGCCTGTGCCTCAATCGACAGGTTTTATACTTCTTCGGTCTGTGCAGGCAGATGTTTTGATCGTAGGAGGGGGTGTCATTGGTGTTGCGACCGCTTACGCCCTTTGCAAGAGTCGTAGTAATCTGAAAGTTGTGTTGCTTGAAGCTGGCGAGTTCGGTGCTGTCAACGGCAGGTGTGGCCTGCAGCTGGTGCTTGTGCAGCCCACCGATCCTTGCTTCCATTCACGGGCTGATGGCGTCTGAAATCGATGCTGCTGCAGTTCATATGGAGACTCCAGAATGTACAGAGAGTTGTACAGCTCTGAGTACTGCTCAGTCATGCAGACAGAAGCACTGAAGCTGTGGCATGAGCTAGAACAAGAGTCTGGCCAACAGCTGCTCAAGAGGCATGGCCTGCTGTTCTATGGTGACATTGACACAGGAGAAACTGTTCAGGCAAGCTGCACCCACGTTGCAGCTGAACAGTGTGCCATGTGCAGCTGCCACTTGCCAATATATGTATGTGAAGCTTGCAGCTTCATTGCAGGGAAGTTTGCTCCAATGCCAAGCAGTTGCAGAACGCAGAGGGCTGTCTCACAGGCGTTATACGACGGCTGCCGAGCTGCAAGCAGCATATCCCATGAATGCAAAAGAGGGGTATGAGGGCTTATTTGAGAATGGAGCTGGCACAATCAAGGTAAGTCGTTGTGTACCAGGCATAATGCAAAGTGCCACTCTCACATACTTCAGGCACACGCTCCCACCAAGTCATCCTTTGGGCAAGGTTGTGCATGCGTGCCACGTCAGGGGCAACTGGCTCACAGACAAGGCTAGTGCATGTCTGCAATAAAAGCATCTGCCAACGTCATGTATTACCCTTTACATGTAGTGTATGGCCAACAGCACTCAAATGCACTGGAGCATCTTGAAGCTTGTATCTGCTAGCACTTGCAACAGGAGCCTGAAACTTCATGGTATAAGTAAGAGAAACACAGGAGACCCACCATCTTTTGCAGGCCAAGGAAGCTGTGGCTGCAATGCTGAAGCTGGCGCAGCAGGCCGGCCTGCACATTGTCCAAGGCGAGCGTCTCACTTGCCTGTCTGTGCTGGCGACTGATCAGGTGACTATCTGCAGCCAGGAAGGCTTCCACTCAATAGTGTGAACACTTCACATGCCTTCCAGGCCAGCTATGTCAATGCCACTCTCACTGCATTCAGGTTGTCATATGCAAGTCATCATCATGTTCCATCTAATCATCCTGCAAATGACAAAACCCATCACAAATTGTACCCTGCCAAAACCTTTCCGCGCCATCTGCATAAACGGTATTGCTGGAATTTGTGATGTCTGAGCCTCTGTGATGTACATTGTCAGGTAGCTGTGCAGACAAGTACAGGTCGCACAATCATGACCAAGCGCTTGGGCCTAACAGTGGGGGCCTGGACCAATGATGTGCTGGCCCACCTCGGCATGGAACTGCCCTTGGACATTTGGAAGGTGCACTGGGGCCACTACTATGTTGACCCAGCAGTCAAGGACTCAATACCCCAGTGGTACAAGTTTGGCAAGCTCCAGCCAGATTCCTGGGATGAAGGCCTATACTATGGGTTTCCTCCAGAAGGTTCTGAGCCTGTCGTCAAGGTCAGTGTCTCAGTTGCAGATCAACCCTGCTCTACTTAAACCTGGTATGAGGTAAACAGAAGCCCTGCTTCTTTGTTGACCAAATGGCTACTGATGCTATGGCAGAGAGCAAGTGTTGACTGAAGTAGGTGGATCTGTTATGGCATTTTACAATAGTACGGCAAGCACTTGCACAACCTCAAGCAAAGCATGCCACCAGCAACAGAAGAAGCGGCATTGACTTCTATGAAAGGCCAGGCTGAATATAGAACTTGACAACTGCACACATTGTGAAGTGTGTCGATGCTTCTGAACATCACTGCACAACAGGTGCAACACATATTGTTCATGAGAAGTTGTGTTTGCAACATTGCTATTGTGCTGCCTTGCAACGCTGCCCCCTTTTGTGTTTGCTCTAGGGTTGGTGCAATGTTAGGTACCTTGACATGCAGGTTGGTGTCGACTTTGCACCGCATGCAAGGAGCTGTCGCATGAAAAGCATGCACAACTTCAGCTACAAGCCAGATGCAATGGTTGCTGCATCACTGGACACCTTCTTGAGGGCAGAGTGGAATGGCTTCCTGCAGAGGCGAGATTTGTTCTGCAGCCCGTATACTATGACAGCAGATGGCATGTTTGTACTTGACCAACTCCCAGGCTTTCCGCAAATCAGCCTGTTTACTGGAGGCAATGGCCGAGCTTTCAAGTTTTCCGTATTGTTGGGAAGGTAAGCAGAGGAAGGCTGCTTTAGCAGGTGCTTCAAGACAAGTGTATGGCTGAAACGTCTAGCGCTGTTATATTGCACAAAGTGCAGTAGGGTCTTGCATGCATGTCTACACATACTGTGCAGCCTGCCTGTGAATGCATGATGACAGCATTGCATGTTGTTATTGTGAAACTGCCCCTGCCTTTGGAGCGAGCGGCAGCTTCACTGGATTTGGCACGCCTCAGAGTACTCCAGGCTTTGGCGCACCTCAAAGCACACCGGCCTTTGGCAGCACTGGATTTGGAAGCTTCGGTCAGAGCGGCGGCGCTCCTGCATTTGGTGCAGCTTCCACTCCGGCCTTTGGTCAGCAGCAGCAGCAGCAGCAGCAGAGCACTCCGGCCTTCAGCTTCAACACCGGAGGCGGCTTTGGCACACCACAGCAGTCTCCTGCCTTTGGAGCATCATCACCAGCAACAGGCTTTGGTGCTTCTGCTCCTGCTTTTGGAGGGCTGTTCAACACCAACCAGCAGCAGCAGCAACAGCAGCAGCAGAAGCCTGGTGGATTTGGCGCAACATTTCCTACTTTTGGTCAGGCAAGTGGTGCAGGTGGCTTTGCTGCTGCCAGTGTGCCAGCTTTTGGTCAGAACCAGGCTGCTGGAGGCATTTTCGGGGCTCCTCAGTCAAGCCCAGGCTTTGGCAGTATTTTCTCACAGCCAAACCAAGGCTTTGGCACAACAGGGTTTGGTCAGTCTGCGCAGCAGCAGCAGCAGCAATCTCAACAGCAGGCACAACCGCAGCAGCAGCTGGCCATTGCAGGTAATGATCTCCATAATGTGTTGTCTAATTGACCTATCTCTGTGTCTGTCAATGACCTATCTCTGTGTCTGTCGCATGTATACATGTGAAAGGCTGGTCAAGCTTGCTCACCGTTAGTAGTCTTTGGAAAACCAACCACATGTTTGCTGCAGATCCCAACTCAAATCCCTATAGCTTCATGCCTGATGCACCCAAGATACCAGAGTATGCCACAGGTCTAGCTGCCAGACCCGGCCTAGGCACTGCACTTTCACGCAGCTCCCCACTGCTAGCACCGCGCCCTATAAGCCGCGCTCTTGCTGGTAGCACTTTCGGCAAGCCACCAGCACGCTCCCGTTCCAGGTATTGCTGCTTTGCTACTAGTTTTTTTAAAGCTTTTAGGACCCCTAGTCTCCAGTGTATTCAAGCATTCATTGACCAGTAACTGCACACACAGCGTATCTATGAGCTGCTGGCACAACATACACAAAACAACTCATCCTTTCAACAGATCTACAGGTCTGTTTGCCTGATACAACAGAGCATCTGTGTTAAGACATGCTTGACCATACATCAATGTATCTGAGGCCGTTCACTGCCATTGCACAGGTCAGGGACTCCAGCCCAAGCCGAGATCCCACCTGTGGATCAGGCAGCGCCCCCCATGCTGGTCCTCACCCCCCGCAGCAACCCTCGCCACCTCTTTGTGCGCAGCCAGCTGCCATCAACAGAGGCCAGCTCCTCCACCACAACAAGCCCTGTAAGCGTTGCTGGGGGCAAGACGTCTGATGAGCAGACTGATGACCCCAGCTCAAGCAAGCAGCCAGGGCAGCCTTCGGGTGCCGGTGCAGATGGCAAGCAGCGCAAGCAAGAGATATCTCAAAGCCCATCAAGGGATGAGATGCTGGAAGAAGACGAAGATGATGATGCTCAACAGCAAGTCAGCGATGCACAGGTGTGTGACAATGTGATGTGATGCTGTATGTGCAATCTGTGTCAACAAAGAACTATATGGTGTTACTAAAATAGGTGCACAAGACACTGTTATATTTGAAAGGACAGCAGTGTCTGACATCAATTTTGATTGGGAAGTGCAACATCTGTTGCATCCTTGTGGTTAGAGGTCATCCATGTGTACTTGCTGCACCATTGCTGTTATCAAATGACCTACCTTGTGTGCACTGCTCTCTGCAGATTCAACAGCTTCTGCCCAAGCTTGCTGGAACTGAGTACGTCATCTCCCCTTCAGCAGGGCAGCTGGCTATGCTGGTGCGCAGTGGCGGCTCATCAGAACTCAAGCGCGTCGCCAACTTCACTGTCATGCATAAGGCCTGGGGGTCTGTCAGGTGGCTGGAGCCTGTTGATGTTCGGTCTTTGCCACTGAAAGAAATCGTCCAGATAGCTCACAAGAATGTGGACGTGAGTACTCCACACACTGTGTTGTTGAAAGCTTGTCAGACTGTGACAGATTTCATCACAATGTTGACTCCCAGTCTGTAGTGCTGCTGAATCCCGCAACGTGTCCATGTTTCATGGTCTGGCACCTTTGTTGTTTTATCTTGCTCTGTGGCTGTAAGGGCCAGTAGCCGTCAAGCAGATCTACAGGTGCATGTGTGCAACACCTGGGCAGCCCAGTATAATACTTGGCTTCTCATTAAATTGACGCCAAAGGGCGTAGTCTTTTCTTTTCTTTTTTCTTTTTCATGTGTGCAACATCTTCAGCTGCAAACTGACAAAGATGCCTGGCTGATGCACAGGTGTACCCAGCAGATGGGCCCACCAAGCCTGACATGGGAGAGGGCCTGAACAAGCCAGCAGAGATCAGCTTGTACAAAATTGTCAAAAGAGATGCCAGTGGTGCTATCATCCGGCAGGGGGAAGACTTCCAGAAGTTTGTTCATAAGCTGAAACTCATGTCATCAAGGCAGGGCACTGAATTTGTCAGCTATGACGAGGAGAAGGGAATCTGGAAGTTCAGAGTGGAGCATTTCAGCAGGTTCAGCTCATCAACGTCATTCGAAATCTGACATTTTGCTGTGTGCAATGACCTTTGCAGCAAATTTGCACTCTCCTGCACGACATGCCAAGTCTTGCAGCATACATGACATGTCATCACAAGGTCCTAATTGTGGGCTGGCTGGCTCACAAGCCCAAAGTAGCAGCTTGAAGCTAGCGCAAAGCTCTGCTGTCTCACTACACAGCTCTGGCAAGCTGTGCCACCTGTGTCCCCTCAAGAAACAGCGTTGATGTGGCTTGTTGCTATGCAGGTATGGCTTGATCGATTCAGATGATGAGGATGAGGATGGCTATACAGAGCCCATGCAGGAGAACACTGCCCCTCAGCAACCCAAGGATGTGAAAGGCAAGGCTGCACAGGCTGCGCCTCCCAAGCAAGGGTATGGTCTGTTTGATGAAGATGAAGACATGGATGATGATTTAGGCAGCGACCAGACAGGTCAGTGTCGTTTGCTGCATTGTAGCATTTTGTCAAGCCAATTAGCATTTTGTTGTTCCCCCATCAATAACATCAATGCCATGCTGGCAACGTTCAGTCTAGCTTGTGATGTATACATACCAGCCTTGGCATGAGTATTGTCATTGCACAGTACATTTGTGCACCCCTGCCACAAATCAAACTCAAGGCATTGCCTGACAATCATTGTGTGAATTTTGTTAGAATTGTGGTTTTGCAGGTGGAGTGCATTTGGATGATGAGGCTGAGCAAGATGGTGAGGTGCACTCACAGACAATGGCAAGTGGTGACTTGATGCTGGAAGACGATGACATGCCAAGTGGGTTGTCTGGCTCCTGGCTGCTCGTATGATATGCATGTTGCATGTGGGAGGAATGCTCATGTTGCAGCCAAGGCAGCTTGTGCCCAAATGCAAGACCATTATGAGAGGCTGAAAGGCAGCCTGTATACAATTAAAAGATTACTGTTGACATGTTTTGGCAGGATTGTCTGCTGGATGACTGTTGCTCTGTCCATGGAGCCATGCATATTTTGAAAATGTTACGCAGTGAATGGCCTTTTCTGCCATGTGCACAATGTAGTGCTCTGGCATAGTATATTTCTTGCCTGATTTTGCCCCTTTCTTTCTGCCTGAACACTGACTGCTGGGTTTTGTCTGCCTTGTAAAGATCTTCTATCTGCATGCTTCACACCCCATCCCTAGTGGCGCGTTTACAGACACCTTCTGTTGGAGGTGCTGTCATTGCAACTGATGCACATCCACTCCATGCACTGACACTCAGCAGTGAGATTTCTCAGAGGTGACTGCTACCAGCAGCACCAGCTGCTGTCTGGACATGCTGAGTCATGTTTACTCACACCCATATATTTATACTGCCTGATGCTGCCAAAGTGCTCCCTGCACTTTTGTAAGCCTGCTTGTCAAAGACTAGCGGCCTTATGGCACTCTGTGGTACGATGCAGCAAAGCCACAGGTCTTGAGTGCAGGTCCTAGTCCAGAGGCCCCATGCCGTAGCCCTGAGCTAGCTCTTGCTTTGTCTTCTGGGTGTCAGCATGATCCGCAAGAGCTGTTGAACATGCAGCAGGCTCTGTTTGCTGGTCCAGAAGACGAAGCAGCTGCTGCTGGTGGCAAGCGCAAGTCAAAGTCTGCTGATATAGGTGCCCTCAGATGCACAATCATCTCGTATCCCCTGTGAGCTTTCCTGCATGCTGTTGTGCATGACGCTTGTGCTAGGAGAGTGGCTACTCTTGATGTGCATACGTTTTGCATCACCAGTGGTCATGGCAGCAGTGTCAGTGTCAGCGATTGCTCTTGCATACAAGCTGTTGGTAATTGGGTGCTTTGCTATATAGTCCAGAACAGGCAATAATAGGCTGGCTTAGTGAAAGTGTCTCAGTTGTGAAGCTGCCTGCAGCGCCTTTCTTCAAGCCAGCAACCTTTGCTGAGGGACAAGCTCCCAATTTATGGAAGCGGCCTCAGCCTGCGCTACAACCTCCATCCTCCATTCTACAAGGTTAGCATGACAACATGGCAAGCACACCCTTGAAATGGCAACTTGGAGTTTCTGGCATAAATTTGGCATCTTCACTGTGGAAGTTCACATTGATACCTCCCACCCTCGTTTCATCTGCTGTACTCTGGCATGCTCCACTTGACTACTAGCTGCCTTTGCACACAAATTCAATAAACACCGCTGCTGAAGCTTTCAGCATGGCTTGGACTTCATGAGAAGGTGCAACATGTGCTCAGGTGAACCATCAGTGCCACCTCCTGACGCTGCTGCCCTAGCAATCTCACCGCCCAGTCCCCCTTCTGGCCAGACGGCAGCAGACACAACAGGGCCTGACAGTACAGCCTTGTCTGGTTGTCTGGTAGATGCTGGACTGATGCTGGGCCAGACCTGCAGAGTGTGTTGGGCTCCAAATGGGACCTTAGTCATACCAGGTCCGGACTTGCATTTGCCTGTCTTGTATTCTGCCTGGGATACTCAGTTTGCGGCAAATGTGGCTGTACAAATGGTCATCACCGCTTATATGCATGGGTCTGCCTGGACACGTTGTGAACAATCAGTCAGTCAATACTGCTGGCTACGATTCGTATCTCCAAAGGGTCTTAGCCTGATCGCCAATAGACACAGACCTACCTTCCACTGTTCTTGTCCGTCTGAGAATGACCGTGAGAGAGCCCTCAAATCATTGACTTACACTGCTGTATGCCTCTGCATTGCCTCAAGACTTCTGACAGCAGGGTTCACTTTCTCCTGGCGTGCCCATCCTCAGTCGACTATCTTTTGGTGCTCACCAACATCTTGTGTTACAGGCCGGGGTCCTGCGCAATCAGCTATTGCCTTCAAATGCCTTGCTCATCTTCCCACTCCTGTTTTTGCCAAACCTGAGGCTAGAGCATCATCCAAGGATCAGAGGCTGCAACTGAAGCAGCAAGAGGATCAGCAGCGTAGTGACATTCAACAGGCCCTGCAGCTTCATCTGGACAACAGCTCCCCAGATGCACCCTTGACTGCAGGTGCTGTGGGCACTGCATGTGCATCAGAGCTTTTGTATTCTGTGCCCAATCATGCTGTTGCATGAACAATGTAGCTCCAAGTGAAAGCATATTTACCAACATTCATCAACATGAGTGCTGACACATTTCCTGTCCATTTGGCAGTGCTACTGTAAGCCCTTTGCTGCCCGTTGCTGCTGCTGCTTGCAGACCTTGCAAAGACATAAGCTGTGTTTCTGGGCAGGCATGTTGACAAGCACAAGCCAAGGGGGCGACCCAAATGAGTTACTGGAGGATGAAAATGTTCCGTCCACATCAGGTAGACTGAGTGTTCAGATTGGGCTATGCACCAATGCCATTTGTCACCAGCATAGTGTCACACATGAATTGCGCTGCTGTAACAGCATCCAAGACACATCTGTGCAAATGAGGCAAGAACACTTGTTACGCTCCGCATGCATGCTTCACAAGAGTTGCTGCTATGCAGGCTCTGGGCAGCATGTGGATGATGAATGCGTGCCGCGGTGGCGCTTGAGATGTCAAAGAGAAGCAGAGCTGGGCACATTGAGCACAAAACTGGCTGATTTGAGCAAGTCGATGCTTGACAAGGTACGTTAATGCGCCAGGAAGCTGGCAGCCTCAACTGCAGGTGCCCATCTGGTCGCTGAAGTGTGTAAGCTGGGGCATACTTGCAAGCTGAAGAAACTGCCTGCGGTTCAGTCACTGTTTTGAGTTGTGATTGCCCAGATGTTGCCGTCCACACATATTTGTACAACACTGCAATCAGGTGACAAGCAGCAATGATGACGCCTTGCATGGTCCTTTGCAACTGTTTGGGTGTGCCACAGGCCAACAAGGTGCAGAAACTTGTGCTGGAGCAGCAGATACGTGCTTGGATCCTGTTGGGCGTACTGTATATGGCCATCAAGGATGAATCAGAGATCACTCTCCCTGATAAGCCAAGTTTGCCTGAGATGATGCGCAGGGAGTGTCTCAGCTCCTGGCTGAAGGTACCTTATTACTCTTGATGGAGCGGTGCTGAACCATGCTGCACAAAGCCATAAATTGTCTTACATTCCAAAGCTACAGACAATGTCTTGTCGAATCGGGGCACTGATCTTAGCCCTGTCAGGCAAATATGCATAAATGCATTGTGTCCACAGAGTACATCATGGCTTGTGACTGCAAGGCTGTTGACATGCACAGCCTGGACGCAGTATCTGTTGTGTGCAGCAAGCAGCAGCAGATGGGACGAAGCGCGCAAAGCATCACAGTAGACTGTCTGGACTCCAGCATGTAGCTCAGTTGCTGTCCGGTCATGAGACTGCTGCTGCCACCATCTTGGCAGCTTCCATGGGCGATGTGCGCCTGGCCACCCTTGTCTCTCAGGTGTGCAACACCTGGCAACCCTCAACAGGCGTACTTAGCACCCAGACTGCTGTGAAGCTTTTACATTTTGGCCTTTTGTCAGCAATGTGTGGGGTACCTTGTGACCATCAAGGCTTGTTCTGAGTGAATGGCCAACGATCACATGTACATGTGGGTCATACAATCTGGAGACACTTTTGTTTGGGCACAGTGACAAGAGGCATAAGGAACTGCTTAGATATTGCATGCCTGAAGTGAGGGTAAGCACTATGACAATTGCTTTCATATTACATTTACTAGAATATCAGATGTAGATCAGCAACTTTGTCTTGTCATCATTCAGATTGACAGTGTCTTTTCAGGCAGGAGTCAGCTCCAGTGCACGTCAGCTCATTGAGCAGCAACTGGACACATGGCAAAGCGAAACGTGGGAGGGTGAAGCATACGCAAACCACATTGACCCAAATCGTCTGCTGATCTACCGGCTGCTGGCTGGCCAGCTGCAACAAGTCATCCCTTGCCTTGACCTGGACTGGCGCCGAGCCTTGGGTCTGCACTTCTGGTGAGAACACAGCTCCGCACCACCACTGTCCTTGCATTTGCACCAGTGCATCTGAATGTGAACTGTGAGCTATTCTCTGGTGCAACCTCGCCCTGCCAAAAGTATTCCATAGAGCACTGCGGCTGCTCTTCCATCTCAGAACTTTCAATGCACTGGCACATAGAGACCTACACATTCACTCTGTGAACGAACTCATGTGGGTCTTGGCAGGTACAGTCAGCCCACAACATTCACTGTTGTCTCTGACAAGCTCATGTGGGTATTGCCATGTACACTCAGTCCACAACATTCACTGCTGTTTCTGACAAGCTCATGTGAGTCTTGCCAGGTACCGTCAGCCCACAACAGCCTCCATATCTGACCTGCTGGACAGCTACTCAGACTCTGTCAGCTCAGGCAGAGATGGCATTCCTCAACCAACGCCCTTGTACCAAGAGGCAGCAGATGTCCAGCCGCCCAGGAGCAGCACTGCAGCCAATGCTGTAGACTTCCAGCTGCTGAGGCTGGCTGCAGGGGACTTGCTGGGGACTCAGCCTGCTGTTGGCCTGGCTGAACTGCTGCGGCCTGCTGGTGAGGAGTTCTCTTCCTCTTTCACTTGATATCCTGGTGTATCTGGGTGCACAAACCTCCCACTACAATGCTGCAGACCCCAACCCTGTATAGCACTGCCTTGTTGCGCATGCATGCATGCATGCATGCATGCTGCCGGGAATGTTCTTTGATTATACCAAGCAGAGTAAACAGGGAAGCCGTCTGTCTTGTCACTTGCATTGCCTCAGCAGCATCATTCACTCACATACATGTATTGATGTCCCAGGAGTCACACCGGACCCATTGGATCACTCTTTTGCCTGGCAGCTGCTCAGCGTTCTTCAGGCGGTAGGTGCTGTGGCTCTAGAAGATGACAGCGGCTGTTCACCATCACAGGTGAGCTTCCTCCAAAGACCAGTCCTTGATCAGCAGTCAGAAACCAATCCCGCCTATTGCATTCTATGTGAAACCCTGCGCAAATTGGAACAGTCTTGAGCAGCACTCAAAGCATGGTTCCAAGCTTCCCTTCTCATCGGCCTACACATTCTGTTGCTTCCTACACATCCAACAAACCAGCCCTTGAGCTACACAGCGCTTTCAGCATAGGTTTTTGACACTCCTGCACTGCAGCATGGCCACAACCTGTTTGCTCAGCACATTGCCTCTGTCACCCGCTTCTACTCTCAGATATGTTCACCTTCACTCTGCTCACAGCGGTGTATATACCCAGGTCTTCCAGCTACACATGAGCCTCATATCTCAAATAGAGGCTCTGGGTCACATATCCCACTGGGCAGTTTATGTGGCCCTGCACATGCCAGACCATCCTTCCCAGGAGTGGTCTCACCTCAGAGAAGGCGTAGTCAAGGAGCTGCTGCTTAGGCATGCCCCAGAGTGGGCACCAGATGCCTCCAAGAGGGACTTCCTGCTGCATAAGCTGCATGTACCGCCTGCCTGGTTGGATCAGTCACTGGCTCAGTGGTCCCATTACTGCAGAGATGACTCTGGTGAGGCTGCTGACATCTGTTGGGAAACTGTCTGCATGACTCTTAGCTGCATGCATCGTGTAAAGAATGTTGTCTGTCAGGTTCTCTTGAGATGGTGTTGATGGTGCCCATTGCGCTGTTCAGGCTGCAATGTACAATCAGTGCGCCAGGCTACAGGCTGAACACAAAGCTTACTGGTGCTGCAACTGGTGCTTCTGCCCAGGAGCATTCACCACTCTGACAAGCCACTGGTCTTCTGCACAAATTGCTCGCTGGTCAGGCATGTCAACTTCTGTTTTGCAGGTGAATTACAGCATCTGATGGAGGCTGGGCTTTGGGTAGAAGCACATCAGCTTTTGTGCATACATCTGGCGCCTCAGCTCTTCCTTGCCAGCCACACACAGGCGGGAGGCAATCCAAGTGAGCAACAGCAACAACTGGAGGATGAGCTGCAGCAGCTGATTTCGCGTTTGACATGCCATGCTGTGCGCATCTCTGCCCAGGCTGGCGCTAGATTGCAACCAGATGCAGAGCTTGATGCTGTGAGCTGGTCTCATGGTGCTGGAGTGTATGCCATCTTCTATGAGCTGCGGGTAAGACAGTCGCTCCTGACCAAGTTGTCTTGCTCATCAATACACGCTAGAATTGCAAGCCACGCTACAAGCGGTTGCTGCGCCCATGGCATCTAGCCTGCTCTTAGCAATGTACTGCGGCAGAGTACAAGCGTTGGATGAGCATGCATACAGGAGTTTTCCATAGGGGTTTGTTTCCATACCTGTTGCTTTCCATAGCAGCTGTGTGCCATGTGCAGGATGCATTCAGGCATTCAAGGGGTGATGAGTCTGGGCAGCAGCAGCGCATGCGCGATTACCTGCAATTTTCTCAGCAGCTGCAAGATGTGGCACCCATCTGGAGGGCTGGTTCTGGGTCAACCTTACGCCAGGTGAGACATATCCTCTGCTGCATGTGCCAAATACTGGTGCCATGGCAGAGCAAAGTATGTCACAGTTTTGCACTTTCTGCTGCACTTGCTGATCGCCCAGGCAGAGGTGGATTGGACATGATGCAGGTCGTCTTGTCAGAGCTTTCTGCCCAGGTTGCCAAATGGCTACTCAAGGATGCGCCTCCTGTGGTGCAGCAGCAGCCTCAGGACATTACCCTCACTGGCTTTGGAACAAGCAGCATCATGCTCAACATACAGCTTGCTGCAAATTGGCTGGCGCAGCGTGCTGGATAAGCACCCTGCACATGCTTGTTGCTGCCGGTGTAGCATGGCATGCAACAGAGTGTTGACATCTCACCGATGCAGCTTGTTTTGATCGTGCAGTGTTGCTGTAAATACAACATTTGTATCAGCTAAAGTTTCAGGCAGTGCCTACCACCGTGGCACTCAGCCAGCATTATTGTATTGTTCTCATGACTTTGATTCTCATTGTCCCAGACCAAGCCCAGGTGCTGCACATTCTGTCTGATTGGCTGGGCCTCCAACAGTGTGTAAGCAGAATAGTGTTGCACAATAGTGTGCACAATTTGCAGTCCTGCCAAGTGGCAGAAGTGTTTACCTGTCGCAGTTGAGTCCATACCATGAAATTAGGGTGGAAAGATTCATGAGCGTAATTGATTGTAAGTCGCATACCTTACAACAAAAGGTTGCAACCTCAGATCGCAACCTACTGTTCCCTTGGTACGCTGTGTCTCAGATACATGTTCCCACGAGGTGACGCTGATTTGCAGAGCCTAGCAAAATGTATGCAACAGATACAGGTCATGGTACAGAGCTTTCTGCTCTGCACTACTGACAGGGTTGACAACATGTTGTACATCTGTGATGGCAAGAGGTCTGCTTTGTTTGCCTCTTCGTTCCATGAAGTCTGACTCTGGCAAATTGCAACGGTCAGGAAATGACTTGACAAGTTGCATGAAACTCTTCACCTGCTCCTCTGTGGGCAGTCTTAGACGCCTCAGAGCTGCATGTCAATACACAAGTGTCAGCTTACCAACGTGCACATCAGCAAGAGAGAGAGAGAGATTACAATGCTTCAAGAGAGAGAGAGATTACAATGCTTTAGCCAGCCAGCAAGTCTGATCACATATAGAAGAAGACAAAGGTCAAATGTGGAAAACATCAAGACAGTCTAGAACGAACTTGCAAACCTGCATATGATCTTGCTGCGCAAAAAAGGATCTCATGGTGTTTGTGTCCGTGGAAAACAAAGGAACATACCGCTGCCGAACTGCCTGGAGAGCTGAACACTCAAAAATCATGTGCAATTCATCTGCAACAGCCA
>JAABUP010004123.1_pt1 | contig 24299 bp, 21 predicted proteins | sample 5559201 | NCBI WGS metagenome assembly JAABUP01 (sample SAMN10711887, study PRJNA513373) | rock metagenome | isolation source: Antarctica rocks | place: Antarctica
TGGTACGTCCGCAACGGGGAGGTGCTGCGGGTCGGCAACTCGAGCCAGGGCGCGGCGGTTGTGACCATCGACCTTCCGCTGCGCAACCGGGCCGACGCCACCAGGGCCGGCGAAGTCGCCCTGGCGAAGGCGCTGGAAGTGGCATCGTCCGAGGAGTTCGCCCACGTCATGGTCGGGGAACCTGAGATGCAGGGTGTCGTCTCGATGTCCGCTGAGGCAGTGACGATCAGGTTGGTGGCGATTGTCAGGGGCGGTGCGCAGTGGGCGTTCGGCCGTGCGGTGCGCGGAGGTATCGCCGAAGGTCTCGACGCCGCGGGGATGGCGTCGCCCATTGATGACCCATGGCGGTCGGCGGCGCCGGAGCGGATTGGACAGGCACCATGAGCTCTAGCGATCTGCCCTGGCCGGGCGGAGACCGGCGCCCGGACGGTGATCCCCTGTCGGCCGGTGATCAAGACCCGCCCGGGGACCGACACCCGCTCGGTGACACCCCACCGGCCCCCGACGGGCAACCGGGTACCACCGGGAAGCCCGCGGCCGCTGTTCCCGCGCCGGAGGCAAGCACCTTCTACGACGAAATCGGTGGACATCAGGTGTTCGAGGGCATCGTCCACCGCTTCTACCGCCGTGTGCGAGAGGACAGCGTCCTGAGTCCCCTCTATCCGCCGGAGGATCTGCTCGCGGCGGAGGTGCGGTTACGGATGTTCCTCGAACAGTATTGGGGTGGTCCGCGGACCTACTCGGAGCAGCGCGGCCATCCGAGATTACGGATGCGACATGCACCGTTCGCGATCGGCAGGGCGGAGCACGATGCCTGGCTGGCGGCCATGCGGGAGGCGATCGACGGTGCGGGGCTGACACCCGAGCAGGACGCCAGGTTGTGGGCGTATCTGGTGATGGCCGCCGACAGCATGATCAACTCCGCGCATTGATCGGCGCCGGCCACCAACGCCACCCGTAGCGGGTCAGTCCCGCAGCTGGCGGATCGCTGTCAGCACGAAACTGGCTCGCAGCATCTGCCTTTCGGCGACCTTGCACCACCACGCCGCGTCGAGCCAATCGGTTTTGGGCCGGTCCGGCAGGTGCTTGACGTCCTTGGCGTTAACCAGCCACACCTCCAACCGGTCCGCCCGCCCGGTCGGGCACACCTTCCCGGGCTGGCAGGATGACCCTTCGTGACCCGAGCCGCCGCCAACGACGTTCCGAGCCAGCACGCCCCAGCAGCCGAGGTCTCGAACGGGGCGGAGCCGGCTTCCGCGCCATGGTGGACCACGGCGGTCGGCTACCAGGTGTACATCCGGTCGTTCGCCGACTCCGACGGGAACGGCATCGGCGACCTGCCCGGCATCACCGATCATCTCGGCTATCTGGAGCTGCTCGGTGTGCAGGTCGTGTGGATCACTCCGTTCTACCCGTCGCCGATGGCCGACGCCGGCTACGACGTCGCCGATCCGCGCGGCGTCGACCCATCATTCGGTGACCTCGCGGACTTCGACGCGCTGGTTGCGGCGGCGCACGGACGTGACCTGAAAGTCGTCATCGACCTGGTCCCGAACCACACCTCGGACCAGCGCGACTGGTTCGTCGAGGCACTGACAGCCGGCCAGGGATCGCCGGCACGTGACCGGTACCTGTTCCGGGACGGCAGCGGTCCCGACGGCAGCCGGCCGCCGAACAACTGGACCAGTGTCTTCGGCGGCCCGGCATGGACCCGGGTACACGACGGGCAGTGGTACCTGCACCTCTTCGCGCCCGAACAGCCGGATCTGAACTGGGAGAACGCAGAGGTCCGGGCCGACCTGCAACAGACGCTGCGATTCTGGCTGGATCGAGGCATCGACGGTTTCCGGATCGATGTGGCCCACGGGATGGCCAAGCCACCAGGTCTGCCGGACGCGCCCGAGGGCACGCCGGCGGCGTCCGGAGAGCCGACCCTGCCGCGAACCGAGATGCCGACGGACACCGCAACGGTCGCCGAACCTTCGCCTGACCCCGCCGCCCGGGCGGGCGACTCAGGCGGCGTCGTTCCCTCCGGTCCGATCGCCGATCCACGCTTCGACAACGACGGAGTGCACGACATCCACCGGATGATCCGTCGGGTCGTCGACGCGTACCCCGGCGCCACCACCCTCGGCGAGGTATGGGTGTCCGATCCCGAGCGGTTCGCCCGTTACCTGCGGCCGGACGAGCTGCACCAGGCATTCGACTTCTCGCTGGTCGAATCGCCGTTCGATGCCACCGGCTTCCAGCGGGCGATCGATTCGGCCACCATTGCCGCGACGTCTGTCGGCTCCAGCCCGGTGTGGACGCTGTCCAACCACGACGTGCCCCGCCCGGTCACCCGCTACGGCGGTGGCACGGTCGGCACCGATCGGGCCAGGGCCATGTTGCTGGTGGAGCTGGCGCTGCCGGGTGCGGCCTACCTCTACAACGGCGAGGAGCTGGGCCTTCCCGGTGTCGAGGTGCCCGACGACAAGCTGCAGGATCCGACCTGGAAACGAAGTGCGCACACCCAGCGCGGCCGGGACACCAGCCGGCTGCCGATGCCGTGGGAGGGCGAGGACCCGCCGTTCGGATTCACCCAGGGCCAGAGCACGTGGTTGCCGGCACCGGCCGAGTACGCCGACCTGTCGGTCGAACGTCAGCTCGACGACCCGCAATCGACCCTGAACCTGGTGCGCGCCGCCATCGAGCTGCGGCAGACGCATCCGGCGTTCGGTGGTACCGAGATCTCGTGGTACGGCGCCCCTGTGGATTGTTTCGCCTTCCGCCGTGACGGCGGCGGCCTGGTCTGTGCGCTGAACGCCGGTGACACCCCGATCGCGTTGCCACCGGGCTCAGTCCTGCTGACGTCGGCGGCTTTGGTGGACGGGGAACTGCCGGCGAACGCCTGCGCCTGGCTGGCTACCTGATCCATCCGACCGACGCCACCGCCCAACGGTCGGTGAAGTCCACGAGTCAGAACATCAGCGGGAGCAGTGCATGCCGGCGCCGGACGACCGCGCCGAACCGGGCGTCGATCCTGGCCCAGGCGTCGGTGGCGCTGATCCGCACCATTTCGCCGGCGGTGGGCGGCGCGAAACCCATGCCGGACAACGCCATCAGTACCCGCATCTGCAGCACCACCCGCATCCCGTTACCGGAAACGGTGATCGCCTCGGAGTCCAGCAGGGCCGTCGATGCGCCGCCGGCAGGCCCCGGATTCTGCCGCACCTGCTCGGCGCCCTGCTCGACTAGTTCGGCGAGGACCTCGGCGGGCACGTCATCGACGGTCACCCAGCCCTGCGCGGGTGGCAGCTGGGACCTCCAGGAGGCGTCGATCACCGGCCCGGGATCGACGGCCTCTCGATGGTCCACGGCCAGCGCGGACAGCAGGTTACCGGCGTGAACCGTCATGTCGGAGGGCTGCAGCGAACCACGCACCGCACGGGTCACCAGAGAGTCGAACGGCGTGGTGGCCCACAATCTGATCAGTTCGGCATCGGCCTTCAGTCGCACCGGCCCGGTGGCATCCCACCGGGCCACCCGACCTGCGAACGCCGCCGCATCACCACGTTCTGCCGCGTCCGCGGGCCGCAACACCGCCATCGTCACCGCTCCTGGAACTGCTGCAGGAACGAACGTTCGCCCGGATCCAGTCGTCGCGGCCGGAAGGTGTCCGGGTCCACCGGGACCAGGACCGTACTCGCGGTCGCGGCGACCTCCCCACCGACGGTCACCAGGTAGTCGATGGTCATCGCCGATCCACCGAGCTCGGTCAGCCCCATCGAGATCGTGACGACCCGGCCGAACGGGATGGCGCGCTTGTACTGGATCGACAGCTGGGCGACGACGACACCCTCGGTCAGTCGATCGACGCCCTGGCTGGTGGCCTCCACGAACAGCCAGTCGACCCTGGCTTCCTCCAGCAGCGTGACCGTACGTGCGTTGTTGACATGCCCGAAGGCGTCAAGGTCGGACCATCGAACCCGCACATCGGTGACGTACCGGCGGCCGATCACCTTTCCCACGAAGGGGTCTCCTCGCTGTTCCGACGGGGAACTACTGGCTGCCGGCCTGTGCCGACCAGCCTGCCGATGGCCGCCGGGTCAGCGGATCATCGAGCGGACTTCCCGAGCAGCCACCGACAGCGCCGCCAGATCACCGGCGGCCGACTGCGCGATCTCGGTCAAGGTGGTCCTCGCCCGCGCCAGCCTGGAGGCGTTCTCCGACTCCCACTGGGCGATCTTGTCAGCAGGTGGCTGGCCGGGCGACGTGGTCGACAGTACGTCGGCGGTCAGCATCCGCATCGAGCGGTACAGGTCGTCGCGCACCGCCTGCCGGGCCAGCGCGTGCCAGCGATCACCGCGTTCCAGGGCCGTCACCTGGGAGAGCATCCGGTCCAGGTCCAGATGCTCGGACAACGAGTAGTACACCTCGGCCGTCTCGAAGGAGTCACGCTGTGTCTCCAGGGCTACGTCCACGATGTCCAGCAGGCTGAAGGTGTACAGGTTGTAGGCAACCCGCCTGGCCAGTTGTTTGTCGACGCCGGCCTCGACCAGCTCGGCGGTGTCCCTGACCACGTTGCGGTGCTCCACCCCCCGCACCAGTTCCGGCATCCGGGGGGTCAGCGCCGCGACCACCGATGCATACCGCGCGATCTCCGCCGAGACGTCCAGTGGCTGCGGGCGGCGGGCCAGGAACCAGCGGACGGCCCTGTCCAGTAGGCGCCTGGCCTCCAGATGCATGCGGTCCTGGCCGGCCGCCGGCAGCACGTTGTCCCTGGCGGCGATGTCTGCGGACAGCCGCGGAAGGTCGAATACCGCTGTGGTGACCCGGTAGGCCCTGATCGCGTCGGTGATCGACGCCGCCGTTTCCTCCTGCACCCGGAAGATGTAGGAGATGCCGCCGCCGTTGACCACGTCGTTGGCCGTCATCGTGGTGACGATCTCCCGCGACAACGGATGTGCGGCAATGGCCTGCGGGTATCTCTCGACCATCTCCGACGGGAAGTAGCCGGGCAGGGTGGCGGCGAAGGCCGGGTCGTCCGGCAGATCGCTTGCCAACACCGCCCTGGACGCCGACGACTTCGCGTAGGCGATGAGCAGGCTCAACTCGGGCGACGTCAGCCCCTCACCGGCGGTGATCCTGGCGTTGATCTCCTCGTCGTCGGGAAGGTACTCCAGCTTCCGGTCGAGTCGACCCTCCGCCGCCAGCGCGGCGATCAGCCGTTGGTGCACCGACATCATCAGCGCCGCGTGTGCACGCGATACCCCGAGCAACCGGTTCTGGCTGATGTTGTCGGCCAGCACCAGCGCGCCGACCTCGTCCGTCATCGACCCGAGCAGGTCATCGCGGCCGGTCCTGCTGAGCCGGCCGGCCGCCACTTCGGGCGCCAGCGCGATCTTGATGTTCACCTCGTGGTCTGAGGTGTCCACGCCGGCCGAGTTGTCGATGGCGTCGGTGTTCACCCGGCCGCCGGCTCTGGCGAACTCGATCCGGCCCAGTTGGGTGACGCCGAGGTTGCCGCCCTCCCCGATCACCTTGACCCGCAGCTGCCCGCCGTCCACTCGCACCGGGTCGTTGCTCTTGTCGCCGACACCGGCGTTGTTCTCGCTCGCCGCCTTGACGTAGGTGCCGATTCCGCCGTTCCAGAGCAGGTCGACCGGTGCCAGCAGAATCGCCCGGATCAGTTCGACCGGCGACAGGGCCGTCACCGATGCGGGGATGCCCAGTGCCCGCTGCATCTGCTCGGAGACGGGTATCGATTTGACGTCGCGCGGCCACACCCCGCCCCCGGCGGCGATGAGCGATGTGTCGTAGTCGGCCCAGGACGAGCGGGGCAGGTCGAACAGCCTGCGTCGTTCGGCGAAACTGGCGCCCGCCAACGGGTCCGGGTCGACGAACACGTGTCGGTGGTCGAAGGCGGCGACCAGACGCAGGTGTTCGGACAACAGCATGCCGTTGCCGAAGACGTCGCCGGACATGTCGCCGATCCCGACGCAGCTGAACTCCTGGTGCTGGGTGTCCACACCCAGATCGCGAAAGTGGTGCTTGACGGACTCCCAGGCGCCCCTGGCGGTGATTCCCATCGCCTTGTGGTCGTACCCAGCACTGCCCCCGGAGGCGAACGCGTCGTCCAACCAGAACCGGTAGTCCACTGCCACCGTGTTGGCGATGTCGGAGAAGGTTGCTGTGCCCTTGTCGGCCGCCACCACCAGGTAGGGGTCGTCACGGTCGTGCCTGACAACCCTATCCGGCGGCACCAACGCGCCGTCCACCCGGTTGTCGGTCACGTCGAGCAGTGCCGAGATGAACGCGCGATAACACGAGATGCCCGCAGCCAGCAAGGTTTCCCGGTCCGCCGCCGGGTCGCCGGTGAGCGCCGGCGGGCGGCGGACGACGAAACCGCCCTTGGCCCCCACCGGGACGATGACGGCGTTCTTGACCTCCTGTGCCTTGACCAGGCCGAGGATCTCGGTACGGAAGTCCTCCGGCCGGTCCGACCACCGCAGGCCGCCGCGGGCAACGTCCCCGAATCGCAGATGTACTCCTTCCACCTTCGGTGAGTAGACCCAGATCTCGTGCACCGGAACGGGTTTCGGCACACCGGGGATGCGGGTGGGGTCGAGCTTGAAGGACAACGTACCGGGTGGACCGTTGCGGTAGGCGTTGGTCCGATCCGTGCCGGTGATCAGCCGCAGGAAGGACCGCAGGATCCGGTCGGCGTCCAGGCTGGAGACTTCGTCGAGCGCCTTGTTGATCTTGTCGGTGACCGCCGCTTCGGCAGCGGCCCTCGGGTCCGGCTGCGCCGCCGCGGCGTCCGGATCGAAGCGCACCGCGAACAGCTCGGCGAGATCGGCGGTGACGCCAGGGTTTTGGGCCAGCACCTGTTCGATGTAGCCCTGGGTGTAGGTGGATCCGATCTGTTGCAGGTAGTGCGCGTAGGCCCGGAGCACGGCAACCTGCCGCCAGCCCAGGTTGGCCGTCAGCACCAGCCGGTTGAAGCCGTCCGTCTCCGCGTCCCCACGCCAGGCGGCGATGAACGCGTCGGAGAAGCGTCGGCGCGCTGCCTCCAGATCACCAGCGAGCGGAAGGTCGCGTTCGGCGAAAGCCAGACCGAAGTCGTAGATATGGCAGCGTGTCCCGTCATCCCGCTGAACGTCGTAGGGACGCTCGTCGATCACCTCTGCGCCCATACTCTGCAGGATCGGGAACGCCCGTGACAGGCTGATGGTCCCGGCGACGTACAGCTTGAGCCTTCTGTCCACCTCCGACGGTTGCTCGGGGATGCTGATCGTCAGCCCGATATCGTCGGGTCCGGAGAGCCCGTCCAGGCGCTGCAGGTCCGCAACGGCGTCGCGGCCGGCGAAGTCTTCCTTGTATGCCTGGTCGAATGCGGCACTGTAGCGGGCCAGCGCGCCTGCGGTGTCCAGGTCCTCGTCGTCGTCGCCCGCCACCGCCCCGACCAGGTCGTCGTCCCAGTCGCGCAGCGCCTCGCGCAGTTTGACCGACAGCGCGACCGGATCCACGTCCAGTTCGGCGTCGGTATCGGTGGTGACGACGAACTGGACGACTGCGAGTTCCGCCTGTCCCACCCTGGCGTTGTACCGGATGTCGGTGCCGTGCAGCTCTTCCAGCAGCACGTTCTGCAGTTTCAGGCGGTTCTGCGTTGTCCAGCGATCGCGGGCCAAGAACACCAGCACGGCGACAAACCGGCCGAACGGGTCGGGCTGCAGGAAGGCGCGCAGCCGCCGTCGACTGGAACCGTGCAGCACTTCGGCGACCAGCCGGCCGACCTGCTCGGGCTCGGCCCAGAACAGTTCGGCGCGCGGGTATCCAGACAACAGGTCGATGGCTCGCTGACCGGTGTAGGAGTCGGCGTCGGCGCCGAGAGCATCCAGCACATCCGCCAGCGTTCTGCGCAGCAGCGGCACCGTCGACAGGTCGGCGTTGATGGCTCGCGGCAGCAGTACCCCGAGGAGCCGGTGGACCGAACCGGGTTGCCGGACCGAGATCGACAGCGGGGTGACAGCCGAGGTGATCACCGCGTTCCGAATTGCCTGAGTGATGGTCAACAACCGATCGTCCGGCGGAACGGGTGTCACCGATTCATCGTCGAAGGCGCTCGCGCTCGGCGAGTTCGCCCGATAGACGCCCAGACCGGCTCCGCGCTCCGTCGCCCGACCCGATGCCCCGACCTCGCCCGGGTCCCGCCGGTAGCCGATCAGCACCATGTTTCCGTCGGCCAGCCAGTCGAGCAGGTCGGCAGTCTCGGAGCGATCCTCAGCGCCGGGGCCGGGCGCCTGCGAAGAAGTCGTTGCGGACGCCCGCACGGCGGTCGCCACCTCCCGGACCGCGGCTGTCATCGCGATGGCGTCCTCGGCGATCGCCCGCACGTCGTCCAGCGCATCGATGATCCGCTGCTCGATCGCCTCGGCTCGTTCGGCGTCCGACAGCCGGTCTATCAGCACGTGCATCCAGGATTCCTTGATGCAGTCCTGAGCGGCAGAGTTCTTCCGTCCGCCGATGGTGTGGGTCCCGCCGCGCACATCGAGCAGCTCACCGCCGGCATCCCGCAGCACCAGCAGGATCGGATGCTGCACCCGGAACACCCGGACCCCGGCTTCGGACAGCGCTCCGACAACGGCGTCGACCAGGTGGGGCATGTCGTCGTTGACGATGTCGACGACCGTGACGTTCTGCGAATCCTCCGAGCGGGTCCGGGGGTTGAACACCCGAACCTTGCTGGTGCCGGCCCGGCGATGCCGGCCGAGGCGGATGTGGGTGTCGACGATGGCGCCCGCTTCGTCGGCGGACGTCGGCAGGTCCTCTTCTGGCAGGTGGCGGAAGTACTCTTCGATCAACGCAGCCCTCTTGGGGTCTGCGGCTGCTGCGTCCGCGACAGCTGGTGGCGTTGCGGTCTGGGTCATCGAACTTCCCCTGTCGACGGCGCTCCGTTGCGCCGAGGTGGTTGTCAGCGAGCTTAGCCGGGCCGACCCGTGTCCGGTTTACCCAGCGGCCGGGGTCGTCGTGAAGTCGACCGGCCCGACCCTGGCCGAGGGCTGGGCGGCCCCTCAAGTTCCGGCAACGCGGTAGCCATCCCACGGTCGCCATCCCCATGCCACCGGGTCCGGTCCGGGAACGCTCAGTCGCGGGTCAGCTTGCGGTGGGTGACGCGATGTGGCTTGGCCGCGTCCGGGCCCATCCTGGCCACCTTGTTCTTCTCGTAGTCGGAGAAATTGCCCTCGAAGAAGAACCACCGGGACTCGTCGTCGTCGGCGCCCTCCCAGGCCAGGATGTGCGTGCAGGTCCGATCCAGGAACCAGCGGTCGTGGGAGATCACCACGGCGCAGCCGGGGAAGTTCTCCAACGCGTTCTCCAACGAACCCAACGTCTCCACGTCGAGGTCGTTGGTCGGTTCGTCGAGCAGGATCAGATTGCCGCCTTCCTTGAGGGTGAGCGCCAGGTTCAGCCGGTTCCGCTCACCGCCGGACAGCACTCCGGTCGGCTTCTGCTGATCGGGGCCTTTGAATCCGAATGCGGAGACATATGCCCTCGACGGCATCTCGACATGGCCGACCTTGATGTGGTCCAGCCCATCGGACACCGTCTCCCAGAGGTTCTTCTTCGGGTCGAGCAGGCCCGACCGGTTCTGATCGACGTAGCTGAGCTTCACCGTCTCACCGATCTTGACCGTCCCGGCGTCCGGTTCCTCCAGTCCGATGATCGTCTTGAACAACGTGGTCTTGCCGACACCGTTGGGGCCGATCACACCGACGATGCCGTTGCGCGGCAAGGTGAAGCTGAGCCCGTCGATCAGTACCCGATCGCCGAAACCCTTCCTCAGGGAGTCGACCTGCACCACGATGCTGCCCAGGCGCGGCCCCGGCGGGATCTGGATCTCCTCGAAGTCGAGTTTGCGGGTGCGTTCGGCCTCGGTGGCCATCTCTTCGTAGCGCTCCAGCCGCGCCTTCGACTTGGCCTGCCTGGCCTTGGCGCCGGACCGGACCCAGGCCAGCTCCTCCCTGAGCCTCTTGGAGAGCTTGGCGTCCTTGCGGCCCTGGACCTCCATCCGGTCCGCCTTCTTCTCCAGATAGGTCGAGTAGTTGCCTTCGTAGGGGATCAGCCGTCCACGATCCACCTCGGCGATCCATTGGGCCACGTTGTCCAGGAAGTAGCGGTCGTGGGTGACGGCCAGGACGGCGCCCGGGTAGCCGGCCAGGAACTGCTCCAGCCACATCACGGACTCGGCGTCCAGATGGTTGGTGGGCTCGTCGAGCAAGAGCAGGTCGGGGGCGCTGAGGAGCAACCGGCACAGCGCAACCCGGCGGCGTTCACCACCGGACAGGATGTCCACCGGGGAATCCGGTGGCGGGCAGCGTAGGGCGTCCATCGCCTGGTCTAGGCGGGAGTCCAGGTCCCAGGCGTTGGCGTGGTCCAGCTCCTCGGAGAGCCCGCCCATCTCCTCCAGCAGTTCCTCGGTGTAGCCGGTCTCCATCTCGACCAGCACGTCGTTGTAGCGGGCGAGCTTGGCGTACAGCTCTCCGAAGGCACCCTGGATGTTCTCCAGAACGGTCTTGTCCTCTTCGAGTATTGGCTCCTGCATCAGGATGCCGACGCTGAATCCGGGAGTGAGGAACGCTTCGCCGTTGGACGGCGTGTCCAGCCCGGCCATGATCTTCAAGATCGTGGACTTGCCGGCACCATTGGGTCCGACCACGCCGATCTTCGCACCAGGGAAGAACGACATCGAGACGTCGTCCAGGATGAGCTTGTCGCCCACCGCCTTGCGGGCCTTCTTCATGGTGTAGATGAACTCGGGCACGGGTGTGGCTCAACTTCCTCTGGTGGCGGCGTTCGATCGCCCCCAGTCTGCCTCACCACCAAGGCTCCCCCGAGCCGCCCGGCGCGGCCGCCCGACGGCGCCGGCACCGCGACTCGGACCGGCACCGCGACTACGGACTGGCACCGCGACGCGGACCGGCACCGGCACCGGCACCCCGACTCGGACCATCACATGGACGCCGCCCTCGCGGTCGGTCGACGGGTTCAGAACGGCGCAGGCTCCCTCTCCTTCGCCGCCTTCCCCCTCGACGGGCCGGCCGAAGCCGCTGCTGGATCGGATTCCGCCGGCACTCCGGACGTCTGCCCAGCGCCCAACGAACCCACCGACGGTTCGGGCGTCTGCTCTGCGCCCTGAGCCACCTCGGCGTCCTCCCACGGATCGGCGGGCATCGAGGGATCGACCGCGGCGTCGACAGCGGCCGCGCCGCCGTCCTGCGAGTGCCCGTTGCTACCGGCGATTTCCGCGGCGCCGCCACGAACCGGGCTGTTGTTGGTCCTGGTGAACCGAGAACTACCCCATGCCAAGTCGTGCGCCACCAGCTCCGCCACCACCCTGGTGTTCCGGTGGGTGGCCCCTTCCTTGTCGGTCCATGAGTTGTCCTCCAACCTTCCGTAGACCACCACCGGATCCCCCTTCTGGATGCTCGCCGCCACGTTGCGGGCCAGCTCTCCCCAACAGATCACGTCGGTGCCGTTGGGGCCCAGGTCGACCCACTCTCTGGTCTCGCGATTGCGGAACCCGCGGTTGTTGAGCACCCGGAGCCGGGCCCGGTAGCTCTGGTCCTGTCCGGACAGTTCGGGCAGGGCAGCCGTTCTGCCCACCACCCATGCCATCGCCTGCTGTTGCATCGCCATCGGACTCCCTTGTCGGCTGTCGGCGGGCCGGCCGGCCGCGCGCTCCGCACACCGTGCGCCGCACCGGACGGGGCGGTCCATCAGGGATCGGCAAGATGTGGACGGAAATCGGTGGGTGGACAACTCGCCGCCGGCGAGCCGGGCCGTCAGCCTCTCATCCCCGGTGTTCGGCGCTGCCATCGCCGATCGGGCCGGCGACCGCGCCTGGTTCGGCGCTGCTGGGGGTGCGGCGGGCCGCTGCCTGCTGCCGATCGACATCCCGGAACGCGAGTTCGGCGAGCATGGCGTTGTAGGCGTCGAGCTCCCGTTCGGCTCGCACGTTGGTGGCCCGGTCGGTTCGAGCGGCCTCCCTGGCATCACTGGACGACCACTGTGCAAGCAGGGCGATCACCACGATGATGATCGGCACTTCGGTGGCGCCCCAGGCGATCGCGCCGCCCAGCCGCTGATCGGCCACCAGGTCGGTGACCCAGGGCAGATCGAGCGGACGGTAATACCCGGGAGCGATCGACGACCTGTTGTTCATCATGGCCAGGCCGAAGAAAGCATGGAAAGGCAGTGCGGCCAGCAGCAGCCCCAGCTTTGTCATCGGCTGCAGCCGGCGTGGAGCAGGGTCGATCCCGATGATCACCCAGTAGTACAGATAACCGACCACCAGGAAGTGCAGGCTCATCAACACATGGCCGATATGGCTGGACATCATGACCTGGAACAGCGAGGTGAAGTAGATGGCGAAGAACGAGCCGATGAACAGCGCCAGTACCACCAGCGGATGCGTCAGCGCCCTGGCGACCGGTGAATGCAGTGCCCGCACCAGCATTTCCCGCATGCCGGGCGGCTGCTGGCGGCCGGCCGCCGGCATCGCCCGCAGCGCGAGGGTCATCGGGCCTCCGAGCACCAACAGGATGGGCGCCACCATCCCCAGCACCATGTGCACCATCATGTGGATCGAGAACTGGGCCACCGCGTATCGTCCGAACCCGGACGACGTCGCGAACATCACCAGCGCACAGCCGACGAGCCAGGCGACGGTCCGTCCGGCCGGCCAGTCGATCCCCCGTTTGCGCAGCCGGTGCAGCCCGTACAGGTACAGCGCAACGGCCACCAGCGATGCCGACCCGAAGATCAGGTCGAACCTCCACGCCCAGACCAGGTTTCCGATCGACGGCGGGCCGGGAAGGGTGAAACCCAAGCTCTCCTCGATCGCGTCCGGGACCACCCCGGACGGCGGCGGGCTGGCCGTCCGTCCGAGGGCGACGGCGATGCCGACCACGGCGGCCATGATGGTGAGCTCGACGGTGGCCAGCCGGATCAACGGCCGGCGCTCTCCGGCGCCAACAGCGGGCAGGGTGCGGCGCCGGTGCAGCGCGCCGATCAGCCCGAGCAGGACCAGCAGGACGGTCTTGGCGATCACCAAGTACCCGTAGTCGGTGCTCAGAAGGTCCGACCACCGGGTGAAACGGATCAGCGCGTTGCCGACTCCGGATACCGCGACGGCGACGAAGGCGAACAGGGCCGTCGTCGAGTAACGACCGGCGATCACCGCGAGATGCGGAGACTGCTGCTTGACGAGCCCGACCAGGGCCACCAGGCCGCCGACCCAGATCGAGACCCCTACCAGGTGATAGATCATCGTGTCGCTGGCCAGGTCGTGATCACCCGACTCGGCGGCATGGCCGCCGACGGCCATCGGGACCACCGCGGCGATCGCCAACAGCAGCACCAGGAATGCTCCGCCGGGACGCAACACCGATCGGGCCATGATGGCAACCAGCAGCGCGCCGACAGCGACCATCAACGGCGCCCGCGTCGCCTCGAGCGCTTGCAGACCCGCCAGGATCCGGCTCGCGCCCAGCGACTCGAACAGCGGCACCGCCGAGCTGTCCGACACCGTCAGCGGCACCAGCGCCAGCCCGGCCACGGCCCACACCACCGCCGCCCCCGACGCAGCCCTGGCCGCCCGGTAGCCCCCGACGGTGAACACCCCTGAACGCTCGGGCGGAACGAACAGCGCCGCGGCCAGCAGCCAGCCGATGGTCAGCGCCGCGGACAGGTCGAAGACCGACTTCACGAACGGCAGCCCGAATCTGGTGACGGCTCCGGGTTCCGGGAGACCGAGGAGGGTCCCCCGCGGCTGTACGCCCGCGGTCAGTCCGACGGCGAGGCAGATGCTGATGGCAGTGACGCTCAGCACCAGCCCTGCGGTCGACCAGCGGACGGGTCGCTCAATGCTGGCCGGCTGACGCTGCTGCCTCGCTACCACCACGTCACCAGAGTATCGAGTCGGCAACGCTTCCTGGCCGGCAGGCGACCCCCGATACGCTGGCACCCATGCGCTCGTAGCTCAGCCGGACAGAGCAGGGGACTTCTAATCCCAAGGTCGCAGGTTCGAATCCTGCCGGGCGCGCTTTGTCGTCGAAGTTCAAACCTCGTACCAACGAAATGGGTTCACGGGTGCTCAGGTTGCCGGCGTAGGCGTTGGGGTCGTCGGCCCAGGTCTGGGCGCGGCCGTGCATGTCGGGCTCGAGCAGGATCGCGAGGGCCGGGCCAGGTCGGCGCGTCGGCCACCGACGCCTGCAACGTGACGTCAACAGGGTGCGTGCGGACCTCGACGTCGGCACCGCGCAGGTTCGCGGCCAGCCGTTCGGAGTGGTTGTTCCTCGCGGCTCGCCATCAGCACCGTGCCGCCCGAACCGATCCTGCTGGCGATCGCCGCCCCGAACTCACCGCCACCCACGACGACCAGGACGTCGCGTCTCATGCTGCCACCGCGGGGATACGCGCCGCGAGGTGGCCGAGAACCTCCGCCGGAAACGGCTGGTCGTTGATCTCCTACATCACCTGCCGGGCAGCTTGCCGGTAGCCGGGGGTGGTGAGCACCTGCTGTGCCGCGGCGCCCGCCTCGGTGGCGTCGGCGATGGTGCGCGCGACGCCCAGCCGGGTTGCCCGCGCCGCGTTGAGCGGCTGGTCGGCCAGCTGCGGCGCGATGACCAGCGGCAGCCCGGCGGCAAGGGCGCTGAGCATGGTGCCCGTCCCACCGGCGGAAACAGCCAGGCCGACATCAGGCAGCAGCCGCGCCAGCGGGACGAACCCGAGGTGCCGTATCCGAGGACTCGCGCCGCGATCGGCCGGCGCGGTGTCGGTGATCAGCACGTTGAGGGCGGCGTCGGCCAGCGACTGCGCGATCGCGGCGGACAGGTCCGGATCGCCGATGCTGCTGCCCAGGGTGAGCAGCACCCGGGGCAGGTTGTTGTCTGCGAACTGGGGTGGCTCGTAGCTGGCACCGGCACGGTCGAAGGCTGTGAAGCGAACCGGGAGCCGGTCAGCGGGGGTGTGTTCGCCGGAGTCGCGCAGCAGGCCGGGGTAGGGGTCGACGTAGCCCAGGCGGGGCCGGGCGCGCAGGCCGCGCTCGCGCAGCTGGTCAGCCCACCGGTGTTCCATGGCCTTCACGAACGGGGGTAGGAGAGCTCCTGCGATGCCGTGCGTCGCCCAGGCTGCGCCGACAGCGGCGGCGACGGTCGGGCCGACGTAGTCACACGAGTCGCACACGATCAGATCCGGGGCGAAGGCCTGGGCCTCATCAACGCCTGGTCGTAGGTGACGTCGACACGGGTACCGGCGAACATCTCGGCCGCCTCAGGGCCCGGGCCGGCCCACCGTCGTCCGGTCCGGCGGACGGTCTCCGCGACCTGGTCCTCGATGCTCGGCCCGGCGCCCAGCAGCTGGACGGGGGCCACCAGCTCGCGCAGCCCTTCGGACGTCAAGATGGCAACCTCGTGGCCCTCGGTCTGGGCGGCGCCGGCCATCGGCAGCAGGGGAAGAACATGTCCGGCCACGGGGACCGCACTGAACAAGACACGCATGAAAAAGCCCTTCACATACTCGAGTAGGTCGCGCACGCAGCGGGTGCGGAGCGGGATCACCGGGGGTCCGGCGTCGGGGTGGGTCTGCTCGACCCGTACAACAGCGTGCGAATCGCACGGGTCGAACGTATCACATAGTGCGTGCGGTTCGCACGTATGCTGGGGTGATGGACCCTGACTTGGCCCACCGGCTGGAGCAGTGCCTGGACCGGTTCATGTTGCGCCGGAACAGGGACACGCTCTGTAATCCGGTGATCGCGGTCGCCCCGCCCGGTGTCGATCGTCAGACCTATCCGCTGCTGACCACTTTGGCCCGCCTCGGACCGCTGCCCGCCGCTCGTCTTGGCGAGGAGATCGGCATCGACCGCTCCGGTGCCAGTCGGTACGCCGACCGGCTCCAGGCCGCCGGCCTGCTGGAGCGGAGCCCGGACCCGGCGGACCGCCGGTCGGTGCTGCTGTGCCTCACACCGGTTGGAGCAGAGCTGGTAGAGCACCTACGCGAGGTACTCGCCGGTCACTTGCAGGACGTCATCAGCACCTGGCCACCCGGCCAGGCCGAGGCGCTGATCATGGGCATCGAGCTGCTCATCGCCGCACCCGAAGCTGCCCTGAACCCACCCGCAGATGCGCACCGGCTCGTCAGCTAGCCGCGGTGGGCGCGGTGAGGAGGAGTTCGGGGGTTTCCTCCGGTGCGGCGCCGCGGAGATTGCGCTGGCTGCTTGCTCGGGTGGGCACGACGAACACGGCGGCCAGGACGCTGAGCAGGGCGAAGCCGCTACAGGTCAGCAGCGCGGGGGAGAAGCCGGGGACGAAGCGCTGCGGCACCGACTGGCTGGCATAGACCGACGCGATGACGGCCAGGCCGATCGCTCCGCCGAGCTGCTGCACGGTTTGCAGCATGCCTGACGCGGCGCCGGCCTGCTCGGGGGCGACCTTCCCCAGGACCAGTGAAGCCGCGGGCATGAAGGTGAGCCCGGCGGCGAGGCCGTTGAGCAGGATCGGCCCGAACACCGCGGTCCAGTAGCCGCTGTGTTCGCCAGCGATGCTCAGCCAGGCGAAGCAGGCCACTAGACCCGCGGTTCCGGCGATGAGCAGCGCCCGCTCGCCGAACCGGCCGACCAGCCGCGGCGCGAAGTGCGAAGTGGCCAGGATGCCCGCCGTCATCGGCAGGAAAGCGGCGCCCGCGGCCAGCGGCGTGAGCCCCAGGACCCGCTGGACGTACTGCGCGCCCAGGAAGAACATCGCGAACTGGCCGGCGAAGACCGCGGTCGTCACGATCAGCGCACCGACCCGCCCGCGGTCGTGCAGCAGCGCGGGGTTCAACAGCGGGAAACGCACGCGTCGCTCCGTCACGGCCAGGGCGCCGAGCAACACGACGCCGGCGATGAGAGCGCCCACGGTGCGCGCGGAGGTCCAGCCATGGACGGGGGCGCCGATGAGTCCCCACACGATGGACACCGAGGCGGCGATCGTCAGCGCAGCGCCGGCGAAGTCGAAGGACTCGCGCTGGCTCGGGGTTTCGGTGACCAGCCGCGGCACGCTGAGCAGCACCGCCAGGCCCAGTGGGACGTTGACCAGCAGAGTCCAGCGCCACGACGCGTACTCGGTGAGCAGCCCGCCGAGCAAAAGGCCCAGAGCGCCGCCCCCGATACCCACGGCCGCGAACCGGGCCAAGGCCCGATGACGGCTGGCCTCGCCGGCCGCGGTGGTAACCAGCAGCGCCAGCACGCCGGGGGCGATCAGCGCGCCGCCGACCCCCTGCACCGCGCGGGCGGCGATCAGCCATTGCGGTGACTGGGCAAGCCCGCCGAGCAGCGAGGACAGCGTGAAGATGGCGAGCCCGAGTTGGAAGACGCGGCGGCGACCGAACAGGTCACCGAGGCGGCCGCCGACGAGCATCAGGGCGCCGAACGCCAGGCCGTAGCCGTTCACGACCAGCGACAGCGTCGCGGTGCTGAAGCCCAACCCGGCGTCGATGCGGGGCAACGCGACGTTCACGATTGTCGTGTCGAGAATCAGCATGAGCTGCGCGACGAGGATGATCGCGGCGCCGAGCGCGGCTCGGCGCTTGAGGACGGAAGTGGGAGACATGGGAGCTTCCTTCTGGCCAGGTTTTCGAGCACGTCACGCCGCTTTGCCGCGGTGTCATGACCATGCGCTAATGTGAGGCCTACCCCAAGATAGTAATCTGAGGAGCCCTCAACTTGTCAAGTGCCCAGGGTGTGCCCGCCGATACCCCTCGACGACCCGCGGGCCGATCCCGCCGCGCCGACGCGCAGCTGAACTACGACCGGCTCGTGGCCGTTGCCCGCGCGGCCACCGAGGAGCGCGGCGAGCGGATCTCCCTCGAGGACATCGCTCGCGAGGCCGGTGTCGCGATCGGCACCCTGTACAACCACTTCCCGACCCGCCAGGACCTGTTGGCGGCAACCTTCATCGACGAGACTGAGGAGCTCCGCGCCCGCGCGCTCGAGCTGACCAACCACGCTGGGCCGGCCGAGGCGCTGCGAGAATGGCTGTACCTGCACCTGCAGTACTCAGCGCGTGGCCGAGGCCTCGGCGCACTCGTCATGAGCTGGAAGTACGTCGAGGGCTCCGACATGCAGGTCGCCTTCCAGGCAATGCGTGAGGCGGGCGAGCAGCTATTCGGCCGCGCTGTCGACAACGGTGACGTACGCGCCGGAGTTCAACTCATCGATATGCTCAGACTCATCTGGGGCATGGAGTTCATCTCCGCCCAAGCCACGGCACCCCCCGAACGTGTCAACGCGATGTTCGACGTCGTGATCGCTGGCCTGCGGTCCGACCCACCAACCACAACGAAGACGCGTTGAGTGAGCCCCCTGAGCACCGCCAAGTTCCACCCTCGGACCCCCAGCCGACCACCCCGCCGGTAGCCCAAGCGGCGTCGTCCGGGATCCTCCTCCGTTACCGCCAGGAGCGCGAAACCCACGAACGCACTCGCGCCGGGCCAGCGCGCCACGAATCTCACCGCCGGAGACGCGGCCAGCCGCATCGACCCTGTCGAAGCGGCTGGCCCGGCCGTCGGCTTGGCGCTCGTCCCCGATAAAGGGCCTACCTCCGGGTTCTTCCCTGCGACGGCACAGCGGCCCCCTGGTCGGACCATTGAGGTGGCACGAAACCAAGCCCAGCCCCTCGGAAACCTGGCGCCAATCGTCGTCAGGCACGCCCGGATGACGACCGGCTCACGGACCTCGTTATTGATCGGGTATCCGCCGCCGATGGGTGTTTGAGTCGTCCCGACTCCTTCGACGACCTTAGCCAGGATGGTCTGTCCAAGGGGTTCAGCTGACCATGGGGGTTCAGCTGAATCCCGGCCCCGCCGATCCAGCAGAGCCCGCAGGCAAGTGTGCACCGGACACCTGGCGCCCCGCGCGCTGAGCGTGCTCGGGGTGCTCAGCGCGGGGTCGCTAACCGACGGGCGGCCTCGACGACGAATGCCCGACGGCGCGCCCGCTCGCCGACATCGTCCGCACCGGCACCGGTGATCATTTCTGCGAGCTGGGGGATGGTCTGCCACCAGGCGCTCAGGGCAATGAGCGCGAACACGAGATGAGCGGCGTCGAGCCCGGCGTCCAGGAGGCCCTCGCGCTGGGCGACGAGGAAGCGTTCGACCTTGTCCCGGTAGTGGGCCGTGCGTCGCTCTGCATCCGCCGCGGGGCCGCGGCCAAGGCCTTCCCATTGCAACAGCCGCGCCAGTTGGGGGTGCGCGGCGTGATAGTCGAAGGTCGCGCCGGCGAACTCACCGATGTTCTCCAGGCCGGCGCCCTGCACCCGCACAGCCGCGGCCAGCCGTTCGAGCTCCTCGGCCAGCACGATCTCCCACAACGCGCGCTTGTCACCGAAATAGGTGTAAAGCCGCTCCTTGTTGATGCCGGCTTTCTCCGCGATGCGGGTCATCGTCGTGCCGTCGAGCCCGTGTTCGGCGAACTCTTCGGTCGCCGCCTGTTTGAGCCGGCGCCGGGTCCCTTCGGTGTCCCAGGCCACCGGTCCACCGTACTAGAACTCCAACGCCAGCGTTGCAGTTCGGGTTGCAACGTACTACCGTTAACCCATCTCCAACGAAACCGTTGGAACTTAATGCAATGGAGGACCCATGCCGCACGCAGCAGACAACGTAACCAACACTGTGAATGCGGCAGGCGGGGCCGACCGACCCGGACGCGGCTCTGCCGCCCTGATCACCGGCGCCAACAGCGGGATCGGCAAGCAGATCGCTGGCCAGTTGCTAGCCGCGGGACTCACCGTGTACCTCGGCGCGCGCGACCCGCAGCGGGGACGAGCCGCAGTGGACGAACTCGAAGGTGACGTCCGGCTGCTCATCCTCGACGTGACAGATCCGGCGTCCATCGCCGGCGCAGCGGGCCAGATCGAGGCGCTGGACGTGCTCGTGAACAACGCGGGCATCAATCTCGGCGGCGAGGATGCTCCGACCACCGACGTCGACGTCCTTCGGCGCACCTTCGAGACAAACGTGTTTGGCGTCATCGCCGTCACCAACGCCGTCCTGCCCGCGCTTCGCCATTCATCACACCCACGCATCGTGAACATCTCCAGCGGCACCGGGTCGTTGGGCTGGAGCACCAGCCCGAACCCACAGTTCAACCACCACACCGGCGGGCGTGGAGCCGCCTACCGCTCGTCCAAGACAGCCGTGAACGCGCTCACCATCTACTACGCGCAGGCGCTGGCCGCCGACGGATTCAAGGTCAACGCGCTCGCTCCCGGCCTGCGCGCCACGAATCTGACCAGCGGGGCGGCCACCGGGGGCGACCCCGCCGAAGCCGCGGCCGCAGCCGTCCGGCTGGCCCTGCTGCCCGACACCGGTCCGACCGCCGGGTTCTTCTCCTGGGACAACACCGTTGTCCCCTGGTGAGAACCGAACCCCGCGGACCACGAGCTGCACCGACTGTTCCGAATTGGGCCCCACCTCCGGTCGCCGATCCTCTAGCGGGACTCGTCCTCCGCGGCCTCCCCGCCTGGATGTAGTGCTGTCGACAGGCCTGGCAGGTGAAGTCGGCCGAGGTTCCATTCGGCCCGATGTGCAATGTTAACCATTCAGCCGGTGGCTGGGTTGGCCACGGTGGGCAGCCATGCGCCGGTGGTCCACAAGATGGTGAGCAGGTCGAGGGCGCTGTGGCCTTGTTTCCCGCCGATCTGGAGATAGGACCGGACGGCGGATCCGGACGTCGAAGGCGCTCGGGAGCCGGACCAGTAGCCATATGAGCAGGACGAGGCCAGCTGCAGCCCAAGCGATCCACCCTCGTTGCGGGCCGAGGGAAGCGGCCAGGAACAGCAGCGCCACGACGGCATAACTGACTGGCAGGACGCTGCCAATGGGACGGGCGCCGTCGCCACTGTGCCGCCAGAACTGGGCAGCGTGGATGGTGACGACGATGAAGTAGCCAACCGCGAAGACCCACGCGGCGTCTCCGAAGGCGTCGGGGACTGCGACCGCCATGGCCAAGAACCCGACCATCGCCGCGAGCAGGGGCAATCGGCGCCCGGCGGTGTCCGGCGGCACGTTGTTGGCCAACCAGGCGTACCCGTCGTACATCCACCAGGTCAGGACCAGGACCAACGCGGCCTGGGCGTAGCCGGTCCAGTGGTGGGACGCGGTGATTAGATCGGTGATCTGGGTGATGAGGAAGACGAACACCAGGTCGAGGAAGAGCTCCAGCATGGTGACGCCGGATCGGCTCGAGCCTCCTTGCTCTTCGGCAGGGGGGCCACCGCTGTAGTTCTGGTGTGCGTCGCGCGGTCAGGGGGCGACCCACGGACGGGTCAGCGACTGCACGGCAGAACCATCCAGGTCAGCGAGCTTGGGGCTGACGAAAGCGGTTGCCGCGGCGGACGTCTGGAGCCGGAACGGCAGAGGGGTCGCGCTCATGGCTTCCGCGATCACCTGGGCCACCTCATCGGCCGGCTGAGCGCTGCCGCTGAACTGTGCCGTGGTCCGCTGGATGTAGCTGTCCAGGAGCCCCGCGTAGGGGCCGGCCGCTTGAAGCATCGCGACCGGATCGAGGCCGGCATTGGCGATGAAGGAGCTGGTCACGGCTCCTGGCTCGATCACGCAGACGTCGACACCGACGGCGGCCGACACCGGCGCCAACGCTTCCATGAACCCTTCGACGGCGAACTTGGCCGCGCAGTACGCCTCGTTGAAGGGCTGCCCGACGACCCCACCGACGCTACTGACCGTGATCACCCGCCCGCGGCTGGCCCGCAAGTGGGGCATCGCCGCTCGGGTCACTTGGACGACCCCGAAGAAGTTGACCTCCACGCATTGCCGGAATTCGTCCATGTCATCGGTCTCGATCGTGCCAACGTGGGCCGCCCCTGCGTTGTTCACCAGCACGTCGAGCGACCCGTGCGCCGCCACAACGTCATCGAGGCAGTCCTTTACCAGTGCCGGGTCTGTGACGTCGAGGCGTCGCACGTCGATGGAGACACCCGCGGCATCAGCTGCCTCTAGCAGGGCCTGCGCGCGAGCTGGGTTGCGCATTGTCGCCACCGTGTCCCAGCCCGCCGAGGCAGTGGCGATCGCGGTGGCTAGCCCGATGCCGGACGAGGCGCCCGTCACCAGGACGACTCGGCGTTCGGACAGGTCCTTGGTCATGTGTCTCCTTGGTGTGACGTTGCGACCGACCCGGCCGCCAGGTGCTCGCGGTAGAGCGCGATCTTGGTCTCGATGGCGGCGAGGTGCTCCCGCTGGACGTCCAGCGCTCGTTCGAGCGCAGCCCGGTGCTCCAGCAGAACATCGAGCCGTCGGCCCTCGGTGTGCGCTCCAGCGCGCACCAGGTCGGCGTACCGCTTGATCTCCAGGACCGGCATCCCGGTCGCCCGCAGTCGTGCGATGAACCGAACCGACGTCAGCTCTCGTTCCCCGTATCGACGCCGTCCCGCTCCGGACCTCGGCACGTCGGTCAACAGCCCGGCACGCTCGTAGTACCGCAGCGTGTGCACGGTGATGCCGCACGCCGCTGCCGCCTGCGACACCGTCAAAGCTTGAGCATCCGCCACAGCGCACACCTTGCTACTGCGAGTGGACTCCAAGTCAAGCCGAAGCGGCGTTAACCGCCGCCGGGATCACGACGTCCCCATCGGGGATCAGGTCTCGGGGACCTGCCTCCGCTCGTGGCCGACGACGACGTCGTTCATCTCGGTCAGGAAACGCCGGACGACGGCGAGTTCGTCGTCGGTGTAGCCGGCCATCGCGGCGCTCAGCTCGCGCTGCAGCCAACCGAAGTACTCGCCAGCGGCCACCATCGCGGTGTCGGACACCTCCAGCACCACGCGGCGCCGGTCGTCGGGGTCTCGGGTCCGCCGCACGTGACCCACCCGCTCGAGCCGGTCGACCAGCGCGGTCACCGAGGCGGAACTGAGCTCGACCGCCGCCCCGAGCGCACCCGCGGTCAGCGCGGAACCGGCGCGGGACGCGTCCATGATCGCCACCAGCGCGCGCACATCACTGCGGCCCAGGCCGTGCGCGGTGGCGAACCGCTGACCGACCGCGTCCAGTTCGACGGTGAGCCGCCGCAGCAGGAACGCCAGCTCGGCCCGATCGTCGTGCGACACCGACCACCTCCCTGTTGCCCGCAGTCTCTCACCAATCTAATATCTCGACCGTCGGGAATTTCGAAGATCGAGGGGTCTGGATTGAGGGGTCTGATGAAGCGCTTCGCTACCTTCCGATGGCTGCTCCCCGCGCTCGTCGTGGTGGCGTGGTTGGTCGCGGCCGGACCGCTGGGCGCGTTCGGCGGCAGGTTGAGCGGGCTGCAGCAGAACGACTCATCCGCCTTCCTGCCCGACAGTGCCGAGTCGACCAGGGTCAGCACCCTTGAGGGTCGGTTCCGGGGCACCGAGGCGCTGCCGGTGATCCTGCTGTGGGAGGGCGCTGGTCAGATCGGGGGCGCCACGCAAACGGCCGTCGAGCAGCGCGTCGCGACGGCGGTCGGCCGGGCGGGCGGTGCCGACGACCTCGCCGGCCGGGCGTCCCCGGCGGTTCGCTCGGCCGACGGCAGCGCCATCGAGGCGATCCTCCCGCTGCGGCCGGACCTCGGGGACCGACTGCCGGACATCGTCTCGGAGCTGCGCGCCCTCCCGCCGGTGCCCGGGACCACCGCCTACGTCACCGGCCCGGCCGCGCTGCTCGCGGACTTCACCAATGGTTTCTCCGGGATCGACGGGCTGCTCCTGCTCGCGGCGTTCGGGGTGGTGCTGCTCATCCTGCTGATCGTCTACCGCAGCCCGCTGCTCCCGCTGCTCGTCATCGGCACCGCCGGTCTCGCGCTGACCGCCTCCACCGCCGTGGCCTACGCGTTGGCGCGGCAGGGCTGGATCGCGGTCAACGGCCAGAGCCAGGGCATCGCCGCGATCCTCGTCGTCGGCGCGGCCACCGACTACGGCCTGCTGCTGGTCTCCCGCTTCCGCGAGGAGCTGCACCGCGAGCCGTCCAGGTTCAGCGCCATGCGGGTGGCACTAGGCCGCTCCTGGGCACCGATCCTCGCGTCGGGGATCACCGTCATCCTGGGCGTGCTCTGCCTGCTCCTGTCGGACCTTGCGAACAACCGCGGCCTCGGCCCGATCTCCGCGATCAGCATCGTCCTCGCCCTGGTCGCCGCGCTCACCTTCCTGCCCGCCGCCCTGGTCCTCCTCGGCCGGGCGGCGTTCTGGCCGTTCCGCCCGCAGGTCGACGGAAAGCCGGCGCGCGATCGCGGCTGGCAGCGTGCC
>JAABUP010004124.1_pt1 | contig 24293 bp, 27 predicted proteins | sample 5559201 | NCBI WGS metagenome assembly JAABUP01 (sample SAMN10711887, study PRJNA513373) | rock metagenome | isolation source: Antarctica rocks | place: Antarctica
ATGAGACAAACAGTCATTTTCTCAACACTCTGAGTCAGAGAAAGAACATATACAATATGTTAGCTGAGTGCTTAAAAAACTACAGAAGCATTATCTTTACATTAAGTTAAGTAAATGTGAATTTCACATTGATAAAGTGAGCTTTATAAGATTCATTCTGACATTTAATAGTGTCTTAATGAAGAAAAGTTAAATAAGCACAGTTAAAGACTGATCTGTGTTAAGAAGTTATTAAGATGTTTAAATTTTTCTTAAGTTTACAAACTTTTATAAAAGATTTATTGAAGCATTCTTAAAGAAGATAAAATCAATGAGTTCTTTTTTAAAAGAAGAAAAGACTGAGAAATTCTTAATCTCTTTTATATGAATAAAAGAAGCAGAGAAGACATTTACATGACTGAAGACTGTCTTTATAACAGTGTTTATCTTAATGTACTACAATCTGAAACTATCAATATGAATAGAAACTGATGCATTAAAAACAGCAGTGTTAAAAGCACTCTCACATTTAAAGTGCCTACTATTCAAAGAAGAATGCATCTGCAGAGTGCAATTATGAGATTTATGATAAAGAGATGCTGATCATCATACAATGCTTGAAAGAATGAGATGCAGAATTGAGAAGTGTGTCAAGTTTTCAGATTTGTATGAATCACAAAAATCTGAAATACTTTATGACAGTTAAAAAGCTTACAGAGTGGCAAATGAGATGGTCTTTAATACTGTTGCAATACAACTTCTTTATACTATACTTGCTGAGCAAGCAGAATGAGAGAGCAAATGCTCTATTAAGACAAGAGCAGAATGTGTCAATGAATCTCTCAGACAACAGAGTACAACATCATACAACACAGATAATATGTTCTGAGATGATGAGCAAGCCTATACAGACTGCCTCAATGACAGTAGCAGACATATCAGTCTCTGTGCTTGTATGAGATCAGAACTTGTTCAGTGAGATCACAGACCTCAAATAGATGTGAGTGAATGCTGAAGCAGAAGATGAGTTGTACAATGAGCTTTGTCAAGCAATTTGCAAGAAACAGAGATCGTTTTCTACTGTTTTAAAAGTGAGAATATTCATAACAAAATGCTTCTTGAGCAATGAAGAAAAGTTACTCTTTTGTAAAAGACACTGAGTGTCATTCTCAAAACCTCTTTGTACAGAACTGATTCAGTATACACATGACTCAACAATGACTGAACACTCAGAAAGAAATGTAACTGATACTTTCTTATCACAACAGTTCTTTTGATCTGAGATGCTACAGAATGTCTGTACATTCTGCCGAAATTGCAACAAATGCTGTATAAACAACAACTGAAAAGACTGCTGACAAGGCTTCTTGAAGCCTCTACCTGTACTGAAGCAAATTTGGCAAAAAATATTCATTAACTTTGTAGTAGATCTACTGTCAAGTGAGGGTTGTATGAACCTTCTGATTATTACAGATTGTCTTAGCAAGAGAATAATACTGAAACTGTGCAAGAATATGACTGCAGAATGAGTGACTCAGACATTCATACAACATTTCTATTGAGCTCATGAGCTTCTCATCACAATAGTCTCAGATTGAGGAACTCAGTTTATGAGCAGCCTATGAAAGAGAGTCTGTCAACTTTTGAAGATTGTACAAAGAGTGTTCACAGCATATCACCTGAAGACTGACAGGGCAACTGAGTGAATGAATCAGAATGTTGAGCTGTACATTTGCATGTTCTTTAATTATAGTCAAAACAACTGAGCAAGCCTGCTTCTCATGACTGAGCTAGTCATAAACAATCATGACTTCATCTCAACAGAGGTGAGTCTTTTCTTCTTGTCTCATGAGTATCACATGAAGCCTCTACAACTACTTGAGAAGTTAAAGTCTGTACAATCTGCGAAAAGTTCAGTACAGAAAGCTGATCAGATTGTACAGAAGATGAAAGAAGTCACAGAGTGAGCACAAATGACTATGACTGTCACTCAGCAAATACAGAAAGAAGTGATGAATCAGAAGAGACAGCAGTCTTATAACTTCAAGAAAGAAGACAAGATCTGACTAAACCTTAAGAACATATGTACAGACTGTCTGTGCAAGAAGTTTAATGCAAAGAATGTCAAGTACATCATTGTTAAGAAGATTATCTCACATTTATTTTGTTTGAACACATTGTCAGGTATTCATAATGTGTTTCATTCAGTCATGCTTCAGTCAGCAGTCATGAATGCTCTTTCTTCTCAGTGTATGACAGACTCACAACCCTCACCACAAATTGTAAGTGATAAAGAAGAGTTTGAGATAAAGAAGATCTTGAAAAAGAAATTTGTATAATGTAAAAGAGAATTCAAGAAGAAGTACTTGATGAAATGAGTCAGTTATATTTAACTCACATGAGAATTGATGTTCACTTTGAAAGACACAGTGATGTTAGATCAATGAGAGTTAATGCAATCTGAGATGACTAAATCTTAATTGTACACAAGAAGATTGAAATGCTTTATGAGTTTGAGAAATTGTACAGAGTTCAAAATTTAGTGTTGAATTTATTTGATTTATTTCTATGCTAATTACTAATGATGCCTTCTTGATTTTGTCAAAGCTACTTGTTCTGAGCATCACAAAGAGATGAGGCACACTGCTCAGATGTCACACACAGCTCATATGACTAGACTCTATAAGTATCACACACAGTCTGTACAACTAAACAAGCACAGTGTAAAGAAGAAAGAAGAGTTGTATGTATCTAAGGGTCAATATAAATGATGACTGTCCTCACCGGCAGCGTCAATGCAATTTGCCTTGACTGAGCAGCACACTCACCCTTATTGACATTGTTGTTGTTCTCATCATTCAAGATGACAATGAGAACATCATTGTTGTGTACAGAACAGTGAGCAGCATGATCACATCACTTGCAGTTATTGCAACACTCACTGAAATGTTTTGATGTATGATGACATTTTAAAAAGAGTGTCATATCATGTTTCTGACAGTTGATACAATCAGCAGAAATCAACACACCCTGACTTTGAATCAGAATTGCATTGATGTATAATGACTGATGAGTTCTCACCTATTTCAATGTGATATAAAGCTGTATGAACAGAACATTCACACTGAGCAGCATAAGAATGACCATTGTCTGAGAAAAATGAGCATACAGAATGAGCTGCTGCTGATTAACAAAGAAAACTGAATCATCATCAACAGCCACAAGGGTGAGGGCAGCAATGTATGCATCATAAAGAATGAGGGCCCTGTGAGCTGTCAGCTTCAAGACACATACTCATATGACACTTACATTGTTGTTGTTGTTGTTGTTGTTGCTGCTGAGCTTGTCATATGAGAGTCAGTGCTGACATATTCAATCAAGAAAGGTTTCACATACAAAAGATGTCAGTGAAGAAGTTAAAGAAGAAAGAAAAAAAGAAGTTGTACATGAGATGAGGGGGTTTATAACTCACTTCACTGACAGATAAGCTTAAGTGAATTGTCAAAGAAAATCACACAAGCAATGAAAAAATTTTCATCTGCAAACCTTACCTGTACAAAGCAGGCAAACATGTGTCAACAGATATTGACAACTGTACAACAACCTTTTCAAAAGCTTAAAGCACAATCTTGAAGAAAAAGAAAGAGGTGATGTCATGAGTTGAATTCATACTAAGGTCTTATGATCTAGTTGCTTACTAAGACTTTAAGACTAAAGCACATTATCTTTTCACTTCTGTATGAAGCTTTTCTTTTTCTCTTCATAGTATTCTTCTTGTATTTAGAAATTATCAATCAAGCATCAGTCTCATTGCAAACTCATGACAATCTCACTCTTTAACCCTTTTCTTTAACTGTTTTTCTAATTTTAAAGAAATGTTCAAGTTTCTTTAGTCTTGAATCTCTGTTTTTCTTATCTGTTTCACATTGTACAGCTGATCTCACAGCTGTTTGTATGCATTCTTCAGCAACATTGAGTACTTTGAAATCTGTCTCTTAAATCACTCTATATACTGATATAGAAGCTTTATTGACCCTGTGCTGTTACTGCTGACAGGGCTGCTTTTCTTCTCACACAAGATAAACTGCTGTGAAGGTGAGTGTTGCAGAGACTGCAAAGCAGGCTTTGAAGAAGAATTTGAAGATAGCTGAGGTGAGGATGACTGAGAAGAATGCATTGAATAATGTGAAGAATATTGTGAAAAAGGTGAAGCAGTGTACAGATGCTGATAAGACAGCAGATATGATGACAGAGATAAATAAGGTGAAGAAGACATGTACAGCAACAGATACTGTTAAGGGCTCTGCATGAGCATCTGCAGCATTGATGACATTGACAACATCAATGAGGCCTGCTTTATGTGAACATGAATGAGTGTCAAGAACAAGGCTGATGTAAAGAGTGAAGCAGACAGTGAAGCAGGCTGCAGAGCAGGCTTTAAGACTGAAGAAAAAAGTTGATTGAACATGTGAAGAACTCAAAGAGAAGAGCTTTCAATGGTGGCTTCTTCATTGCTAATGACCCTATTTCAGACAGAGAAATGGTTAGAATTCAGAGCATGATGCTTTTCTTTTAGCATCAAGCATTTTCTCTTCTTATTCTTGCACTTTGCATTACCACAATGTCATTGATGAATCAGATGCCTCACATAATTGTTCAGATTCAATTTTAGCTTCTCATTTCTTCATGACTGTTTGATGCTTGTCTGTAGCTGTTCACTGTATAATACTAGTATAAAGATTCTATCAAAAGCCATTGACTTACCTTCTTCTTTTGAGAGAAGACTTCTTCTTCTTTTAATGACTTTAACTCATTGTCATCTGTGAAGAAGTCTTGAACAGGTCTTGAGACTGTCTTTCATACAAATTTGATGTTAACAGTCATCTGAATACTCTTCTTCTTGCCCTCATGTCAGATTAGAAGTATAGTCTTTAAATTGACTCATTTCTTGACATTCTTCAGGTTTAAGATCATAGTATTCTGTTTTTTAATCTCACTGAATGACAGCCCTGCTCTGACCTGCTGTTGTTGCACTCAATAATTCTTTGATCAAGTCTTTTTCTTCAGTCTGACCTGCTTGTTTGTCAGAAATGCTGAATAGTCAAAACTGGTGAAATCTATCATCTTGACCTTAGAATACTGGCTTATCTTATTAAGGAAAACAGTTCAATGAATCAGAAACATAGCTGAAGCCCTAGCTGAAATCTTCCTTGTTAAATTGACAGTGTTGATGTCTTTAAATTCAGTGACATTGATGTCCTCAACATCCTTGAGTAATAGAGGTGAGGAAGAACATCTGAGGCCTTTCAGGGTAAACCTTGATGAAGCTTTTGTCTTGGTATCCTTCTTTTTACTCTTTGGCATTGAGACTGTTGTTATAGGGCTCAGTGGGTGTCAATTGGCCTTATGGGTGCGTGGTTTCGTGGGTGGATACGGGGGTGGCAGGATTTACTAAAAAAAGTGGTGTGTTCTTCGCCTACGGTGTGGATGGACCAGAGTTTTTTCCGGCACTGTAAGTGTTTTGAGTGGCCCAAGCGACCGACGACAAGTCCACGTCAATATAACTGCCGCAATGTATATCTCGCGTACAACACCTTCACTATTTTCACCTTTTGTGTCCTCCACTTTCGGAGAGTGCTGCTAAAAGCATCATTACCTCCTTCCCACGCTCTCTCACTCATTTCAAATGTTTCGCCACCACTCATTGACGTGGACCATGTGGACGAGATTGTAAGAGCTCGATACTTGAAGCATTCCACACCACGTGCGGAGGCCGGGTTCCGCAGGAGGTGATTACTGGTGATGTAGAAGACGGAAAGATAGAGGCCCTGAACGGTGACCTCTCAACGCGCTATAAAGCCTTGGAAGGGCAGCACCAGCTTGTGATGCCTGCAGGCTGCGCAGTTGACTTGGCCCGTGACCGACAATCTCAGCACTGACAAAAGCTGATCGTTGGACATTCAGACTCCCACATGATCTAAGAAGGTGTTCACCTGAGTGTGGCATCATAGATGGTTGGAGAAGGCTATCACATAAGGAATTCAAAGCCCCTTGGACTATCTATAGCTAGCAAGTCATCGTCCAACAGAGCCTCGCCCAGGAATCCGCGACACAGCCATGGGTCTTTGCCCACGATTCAGTCGATAGATTCATTCGACTGCAATGAAGCATCCCACCATGTCGAGCGTGATCTAGATGGGTACACCGCTCGTTTCGGTGCCAAACGCCTGGTGAATGCCGATGCAGAGCCAGATGTTCATACAAGCATCACACTGGTACGACAGTGCAATGCCAAGAAAAACGTCTCACAGTCTCAAAATTTCTCCATTTTGCCCAACACCACCACGGAAAAGCTCTGCAATAACTCTACCACCAAGTATCGTTTCCCCAACAATACCTTCAACATGCCTCGGTTCCACCCTTCCATACCATATACCTTTACCCGCCAGCGGGAAAGGCCCGCTCTTCTCCTGGAAAGTTGGTGGAATGTAAATGATCACGTTCCCGGCATATCTATGTCCACCGATATGGCTTATCAGACCAACTCTGGCGATTTTCCGTGATAATGGAACATTGCTTGTCGCTGACTCGTCGATACTAAAGCACTTCTGCCTCAGGACTTTCTCAAATTCCGACCGTAACAGCGGGCCCATGGCACCACAACGCTCGTCCCGTCCACCGTGACCGCAGATGAGAATGATGACCTCGTCGACATCCCTCCATCCGCTTCGAAGAGAGGCCCCCTGCGTGACCTCTAGGGATCTTTCATATGCTGACGAGAGAACGCCATGGGTACCATGAGGCGGTTCGGGGAGGAGGAAGGTTTGGATGAACCTTGCAATGCTGGTCGAGATCCTAGGAACATATCTGAAACTAGGGAATAGGTAGACTGAATCTACCTTGAGTTCATGATGTACTGAGGGTGTGGGATGGAATGAGGAGTGAGTGATCATGATGTTGTGATAAGGCTGTTGGCCTTACGCCTCCATCAGCCCAGTTATGGTGAACATGAAAGAGCTACACTGCGGAGCTTTGCGCACATCATGATACCTCCCACCCCTTCCCAAGAGCCTCTTCAGCTCCCTCGCCAGCACGGCATCCTTGTCGTCTACTATCCGGCTGGCCCAATCATCCTTGCCCGTCGCGATGACAATTTGCTGTGCGTATGATGGCATTGTTCCATTCAAAGATCTCTCTCGGTTTATGTTCAGCCCTTGAGGCGTAGCAGCGCAAGCACATGTTGGCGAAGGGCTTGTTGCTATGACTGGGAAGGGAGGTGGTGGATTTTCTCCTAGTGATGAGAGCGGGCCGTGGGAGAATGCAGTGACACGGCGCTTGAATGGGGTATATTTCCATGGAGAATTCAGTAACCATCGAGGTGAGGACATCGCACTTAAAGCTTCTAGTTATCATGCTGAACACTGACTCTGGCTTATTGTTGTGGTTGCGAAAGTTGCATATCGGAACCCTCGACCGCTCGGCTGTCGGTGTAAATTTCGCCGAGATTGAGCAAGCTCCGATGTCAAGCCCTACACATCTTGGACCTCTACGTGCTGTGCTAAATCTGATCAACAACCCTCTCGGTGGCATATGCCACGCCTTCCTACTTCTCTAATCCTCAACGCATACCAGACCAGCCCACTCCTCATCTTCCTTCTCCGTCCGTGTCGTGACCTTCAATCTGCGCGGAACGAGCTACGGTGGCTACGAGAACACGCGATAGCACTCGCGCAAACTAAGTCGAGCCTGAACTCAATAGGATGGCGGACTGTGCTACGAAGGTCCTGCGAGGAAAGAGGTAGAGGGAAGCCACTGCAATATATCCTGGGTAGTCAGCCTTTCGGGGACGTGGATATACTTTGTAGACCTGGGGTTCTGATTCCGAGGTTTGTCTATCTTTCAGATCCCGTTTCAGTCACTGGACGCTGATGGCCTGTCTGACTGCTGCAGACCAGAGACAGAGGCTTACACCACTCATCTCGCCAACTTGATCCTCTCGCGCCGACGGCAGTATCCCCAGTGGCCCAGAGACAGCAATGTCAGGAACGCCGAGGCACCCCTACGAATTCTAGACCTTTGCTCTGGAACAGGCTGTATCCCCATCCTCCTGCACTCCCTACTCTCAACACACATCGCAGACCTCCAAATCCTCGGAGTTGACATCTCCCCAAAAGCCATCGCCCTAGCTCAGAAGAATCTGCATCGGAACACCACGGCCGGCAACCTTTCGCCCGCCGCTCATGAACAAGTGCGCTTCCTGCGTGCTGATGTTCTAGGCCAGAGACGGAGTAGTGTTGGAGCGGGCGTACGGACGCTTAATGACGTGTCTGATAGGACAGGACACGGAGACTGGGATATCGTCATCTCCAACCCTCCCTACATCTCGCCCAAGAGCTTCAACAAGGACACCGCACGCTCAGTCCGCACCTTCGAGCCCAAGCTCGCTCTCGTCCCGTCCCGGGCAGCCAGCCTTACGAACCCATCCAGTCGCGAATTCGAAGTCAAGTGCAGTGAAGATCCGGGTGACTTTTTTTACCCGTCTCTCCTCGCCACTGCAGAGCGCGTGAATGCTAAAATGCTTGTTATGGAAGTCGCCGATATGAAACAGGCGGAAAGGGTGGTTGCGTTGATGCAGCACGGTTATGGGTGGGATGGTGTTGAGATTTGGCGGGATTGGCTTGATGAGAGGGATCAATCATCTGTGGAAGGGGAGATTCAGGAGGTGGGTGGACGGGATGTGAGGGTGTGTGGGGAGGGGAATGGGAGGGCTGTTGTGTGCTATAGGGGTTGTGAGTGGATAGAGGCATGACATAAATACATGTAGCTCTTCGGGTTGCTTACGTCATTGCGAGACACTGACAAATGTATGATATGTAGGTATTATCGCAGAGAGGATATTTATTTCAAGTCCTCCCCCACCTCTTCCAAAACTTCCACGCACTCCCACTGGCCTCTCTCCCCTTCCTTCCCCTATCTCTCCCCCTAACCCTCCAATAATAAACCGGCACGCCCACCGCCACAAACGCAAGCACAATAACAGTCTGCACCGGCTCCGCAAAGACCGCGCGGCTCAACAAGAAAAGACTGACACAACAGAAAATGATCGGTGTACTGATCCACGTCCGATACGGTCTCTCGAGATGCGGTTCTTTGATCCTTAGAACGATCAAACCTAGGACGGTGAGGAAGTAGAAGGTGTATCCAGCGACACCGTAGAATGTGATGAGGGTGCTGAACTCGCCGATGAGGATGTAGCCTGCGCAGAGGAGGCAGTTGAGGAGCATGGCGTTGATGGGTGTGAACCCGATGCCGCCGTCACTGTCGCCGATGATGCGGGATAGACGCTTGCTCAGCCACGAACGCCTGCGGAGACGATTGCCAGTCGCGTCCGCGGAGGTGCCGAAGCCTATCTGACCGAAGAGGGCGGGGAGGTAGCCCTCCTTTCCAGCGACATAGATGAGACGGCCGCTGGTGAAGGTAGTGGCGTTCAGGGCGCCGAAGCAGCTTGCGCTAACCGTCAAGGCGAGGACGAGGGAGCCGATGGGGCCAAAGACTTTGGAGCCGAAATGGACGGCGACGGTGTTGGTGCTTTCGATTGTTTGGAGGGGGAGGACGAAGAAGTACGCGACGTTTGCGAGGAGGTAGGAGAGGATGACGAGGGGCATGGCCGTGTGGATGACTCTTGGGAGGTCGTGGCTTGGGTTTAGGAATTCGCCGACGACGTAATTAGTCTGTGATTGTTAGGCGTTGTGTGCGGTGGATGGAGAGTCTGGAAACGTACGTTATCCCAACCATCAAATGCCCATAAGCCCGCATACAATGCTACCGCCCAATTTGAAAGATCCTTACTGGTCCCGTCAAACCAGCCTTTCGTCCTCCAATCTTCATTGGGTTGCCCTTTCCAAGTAAAACCTGTCGCCGCGACGACAATGCCAGTGATCGTGACTCCAAGTAATGCAATGAATTTGAAAAACATAAAGATATCCCCCATCCTTGTCCCCAACTTTGTAGAAATACAATTCAGTAACGTAACAGTCACCAACCCTGCCAATGCAACGCCTTTGTTAACCCAAGGACTGACGTGCTCTGCATCAGCGCCCACTACAGCTCTTACAACATATTCACCAAAGATAATCGATATTATTGCAGCACTCCCCGGCTTTAGCACACAAACCGCACACCATGTAAACAGAAATCCCATCAACTCCCCAAAGATCTTGGACAAGTACACCTGCGCGCCTCCATTCAGAGGTATTGCCCCTCCGAGTTCCGCATAGCTGGCTGCGCCTGTCCATGCTAGTATACCTGCTACAGCCCACACAATAAGCGATGCGCCAGGTGATCCTGCATTGGCGTTGACTTGACTTGGTGAGGAAAAGATGCCGGAGCCTATGATGAGGCCGACAATGAGGGAGAGACCGTTGAGGTAAGTGAGTGATTTGTGTTTCTCAAGAGATCCGCCGTTGATCGCATTGCCGCCATCTAAGGAGGCTGAGGTAGGAGCGCCGAGGGCTGTGTAGCCGATCGCGGTTGATGATAGTGGGAAGAGGTTGGACGCGAAGTCAAAGGCGGAGGAGACTGAGTATGACCGGTTGTGGGGGCTAGAGCGGATCCTGTTCGCGGCGTTGGAGGCGGATAGGGGGTCTGAATTCTCCAAAGACAACTTGCGGGAAGAAGAGGTACCGGACGGAGAGGACGATATGGAAGTACGACCTGATATGGGCGAGGAAGAGGCCAACGATGCAAGCTCGAGAGAATCTCTAGGGGGATGTGAGGACGGGGTTTGGAGGTTTGAAAAGCCAATGCGTGACATAGCTGAAGCCTAAGCTCTTCTACAGAACAAGACAGAGCCTCTTGAGTTACATCATTGCTGTAATGAATGCTGGCAAAGCATCAGCACATAGCTCTTGAGGTTGTGAACTTTGGCAGGAGGAGTGCAGGTACAACTGTTTTCAAGCTTGACCGTGATTGTTTTGAGTTTAGCGCTTCGGTGACACGTTCATCACCACTGGCCGCCTCTAGGGCTCCCAAGATTCTGCACTACATACCAGAAACTGCAGCAGATGAGGCTCTTGGGCCACTGTTACAGGCGCTCCAGATCAGTACATGGTCTCAAATCATCGTCGTCCACTGCTGGCAGCTTTGCGTCGCGAACGAGCTTTGGCAATGCTTCTTCAATCTCCGTGAACAGCCTGCCCATGAGGCGAAGGTGGGCTTCATACATCGGCGTCTTCTCAGCAGGCTTCGGCGGTGCTGTAACTTACAATAATTACAAGGACTCGGCCTCAATTACGTCTTTGAATCCAAGGACCTTTACTCCGTTCACGCTCGTCTCGAAAGAGTCAATCTCTTCGACCAGCTCCATCTTCACTCTACGACCTACCAGTCATCGTCGCAACAGCACCACGGATGAGGACTTATGGAAAAGCGACGTTTGGAGCGTGCAAATCAAGCAGCCGCAATTGCAGATAGCTAGGGCGTACACCCCCCTCCCGCCTTCACAGGTGTCCTCTACGGAAGTGTCCGAATATGCCCAAGACCTACGTTTCTTGGTCCGTAGAGATCCAAAGGGCGAAGTGTCTGGGTATCTACATAAGCTTCCCGATGGTGCGGCGGTGGAGTTACGTGGTCCTAATATTGAATATGTTCTGCCTAAGGATGTAGAAAAGGTGGTGTTTCTGGCAGGCGGAACAGGAATCGCGCCTGCACTTCAGGTAGCACGCTCACTGTTGTACTCGAAGAGAGAGGAAGTCAGCAGAGGAGAGGCTAAGATACATATTTTATGGGCATGTAGGAAGAGGGAAGATTGTCTTGGTGGCGTGAGCGAACATCAGGACCGGCCACAGGCCACTCACGGAACGGCGTGGAGGAAGTCGCTTGGCCTGAGCGTCGAAACAGAGAACAAACCCGACGATGCTGCTTCACGTGTATCGAGCAGTATCGTGGATGAGCTTGACGCCATTAAGACTCGTCATCCGGATCGGATCAGTATCAATTACTTCGTAGATGAGGAGAAGACTTCAATTGGCATCAACCATATCCAAAAGCTCCTCACGCCTCAGACAGTACCGTCAACCAACAACCCACGCACCACTGGGAACAATTCTGACGGGAGAAAAGTCATTCTTCTGTCTGGACCTGATGGCTTCGTCGATTACTACGCAGGACCAAAGAGATGGGAAGGTGGCAAGGAGGTACAAGGACGACTTGGTGGCGTCCTGGCCAAAACCGACCTGCAAGGTTGGCAGATTTGGAAGCTCTGAGCGCGCAACTAGTCCTCAGGCGACCATGCCCACTTAGTAGTATGTACGGCTCATTGGTCGTATGTCGGATTACCTAAGGCATGATTGTGGAAGGAGCACAGTCATAGTTTTCATTCTATCACATCAACACCTTAGCAAGGATACGCAGTGGACCATTCTGCTTCTGTGATACTGGCACAAATAATTGCGTGCGCTTTGAGAATGTTAAGGGCTGTTGGCTCCCGGCACACCCGGCACTGATCAATGGTAAGATCAGCCATGCGATACATGTATTTCCTCGAGCCAGACTACCGGAACCTTCGGAACTTTCCCATTACCTTACCATAAACATCTTACTGTTCGTTCTTTTGAGCATATGACGTTGTGTCTTTGCATCCGTGGGTATCGGCTTCGAAAGTATGTACTCTTTGCATGACGCTAAGCGGATAAAACTCCGGGTTTGCGATTCCAGGGACGGACCAGCACGGAATTCCTCATCATCATTGCCCGAGAAATATGATATACCTGGTTAAGCTTACAAGCTCTTGTCCGTCATACGAGGAAGTGCCATGACCGCATTTATAGGCTGAAGGTATACATATCCTTTCCACCCCACGTTTCGAGCACTTTCCTTCGCCGCCTTTTTCTCCTTTCATTATCACAACTTCGTTCAAGACCTCAACCTACAGTCTGTATCCCTTGAATTGAATCAGAATGGCCCTTCGATCTGATAACACGGAAAAGCTCAATCATATACTCGAGAAAGAACCTAATGTCACCATTTTCCTTAAACCCATCGCCGCTCCTGCCGCACTCGGTCTGGCTGGTTTTGCGGGCTCGACCTGGATCACAGCTTCGTACATAGCTGGTTGGTGGGGTAACAGTGCTTCTCCGACCATCTTCTTCCCTTTCGTCGCTTTTTGGGGCGGTCTCGCTCAATTTATCGCTGGGTTGTACGGTTATCCCGCAAGAGATGTTTTGGTGACTGTGATACACTGTCTGTGGGGTAGCTTCTGGATGAGTATTGGCTTGCTCTATCTTTTAGTTGTACGTTCATCCCCCGTGCCGGAGGGGCGGTCCAGATATACCTTCGTACTAACCTGCTTTCTTCACTGGCTTTGTTCAGACCGTGGGAGCATTACCAGCCCATGGACTCCACGAACATTTTCCCGAACTCGCATCTTGGTTCGTCATCCTAGCATTCTTCACATGGTCAGGCGTAAGTCTTCCCCCCTCATCCTCAACCACATTCTCCGTATCCCTTAATTCATCAACTTCCTATCTCACCCACAAACCCAGGCCATCGCATCCAGCTCGCGCGACCTAATCCTCTGCGGGGTCCTCACCACCCTCGCCATCGGCTCCACTATCGCATGCTGCCTCTTCGCCTACGGAAAGGGCGTAGGCACCGGCCTGACAGTCGCAGCTTACTTCTGGATCATCAGCGCGATCCTTGCGTGGTGGCGTGTTACCGTGTATTTGATTGAAGAGGCGTATGGGAAGTCGGCGATAGTCAAGTTCTTCCCTGTCTTCAGGACGTCGCAGGAGAAGAGGAGCCCTCTGCTGGTTCCGGGGCTGGGAGAGCCGGGCGTCAAGCGGGGGATGCCTGGAGTTATATAGCGGGGTTAAGGTTCTTCCTCCATGCGTGGGAGGATCACGGTATGCTGATCGAAGGTTGAACTGGGCCATTAGGTTATTGTATAATTTATAATTTGTGTGAAATCGGCTTATCTTATTCGAGGCGATAGCACACCAAAACAAGTGGTGTGTACCAAAGGCTTTAACTTTTAGTGTCAGTAAGCGGCAGCACATGTAGTCCGCACACCGATGACCCCAAACAAGCCTCGAATCCGATGCCTAACACTACAATAGAATGAGGGCAAGCAATTATACGTTCACGTACCCAGTTTTCACAGCTTTCCATCGGCGTGCATCAGCGAGTACGGAGATAAACTAGGGAGACCAACGGAACTTCCAAAAAATAAGAAGACCAACCGAGGTCTAACATGAGTAATACATTAGTAATGCATCTATAATATAACATGATCTATCAGCAAGTGGCCACCATCACCATGTGGCCACTTCATCAGTGCCTCACCATGCAATAAAGCAAATATTTCAACCATCACAAATTCTATTATACTAAAATAACTATCAAACAATACATTAACATTCTAAGCATGTATGAGCATTATGTGCAAGCAATGAACATACACTACATTTTGATGAAGCACACTGCTGTACACTGCTTGCTGTCTCTTTAAATGTTGCTGTATCATTATTATTGCTCATTTCTATTAAACTTTGAGCTTTATTGTCACTTAAAATGTCTTCTCTTGTGATATATGATCACTTTTGTGCTTGTTCTCATTTTTGATGTTGATTTTCAACAAAAAGCTTCTCATTTTGACTTACAAGTAAGATGATGTTGTGCATTGCCATTTGATAACCTTTTACAAAGTTAATTGAGCACTTATTCAGTTAATGATGAAGAGCTTTGCATACAACACTGAAGGTATTGCTTTATAAGCTTCATTTAATGCTTTAGTTTAACAATATTGTGAGGTGTTTCAGCCATTCAGGCTGGTTGAGTTTGTGAGCATAGTTGCAATGAAGACATATAATATTGAATGTGTAAAAGTGATAAAATGCAGTCTGAATTGTATGAAATGAGACCAGTAGCAATAAAACCACTTTATATGTTATTTTGATGTAGTGCTTCAGCATGAACTTTCTGATAGATAGATAAAAACTTCTGTTTATCAATCTGATTGATGTTAAAGCTCATCAGTGTTTCAATGCACTTTCTATATGATCATTTTAAAACTAAAAAGCAATCAACATCAAGAAGCTGTAGTAGATGTGACAAATGTGATGACATATAAAGAATGATAATTAATTGATTCAGACAGTATTGATTAAATTCAGACATAACATAACTACTGTGGCCATTTAGAATTAAAAGCCTGTATCAATCAACTGAACAATTCTTTATACACTTATTGAATACAGTCTTCAATCATATAAGATCTATTTCATTATTGATTCAATCATTTTGACTTACACTGATAGATCAATCATACAGTAGAAAACTGTTTTTGTATCAAGCCACTTGATGCATAACAGCTTTAAAAATAATAAGTGGTGAAATTGCAAGGCCATATACACAAATTGTTTCAATAACTGCACTTATTCACAATTGTCTGATTGTGTAGTTTTAAATCTATCAGCTTGATTACTTTCTGTAATCACTTTTGCTGTAGATATAATGCTCATTTAAAAGTCAGTTTCATCAAAATTATAGATATTGTCTTCATGTACACTGTACTTCACAATCATTGCTTGTATGTGTTGAAACCATGCTTGAATAAGCTTTAAATCTTCACATTTTGCTTGTTGATAATTGTATTTACAATTATATTTCAATTTAAGGGTATCATAACAGTTTATAAACTGTTATACTCAATTTTCACTCACAGTTGATTGAACAGTTAATTGTTGTTGTTGCATGACTAAAATGTACATCATTTCACATACAGTTGTAATTTTAGATAACATATCATGTTTATTCATCAATAGAATTCATTGTAGAAGACAGTCTTCTTCAGTAAATGTAAAAAGGCAATTCTTTGTGATAGAATCAAGTTTTGGTTAAATGTCATCAATACACCATTGTAGGATCTTTTAAGAAACATCATACATCTTTGCTGTGATGATAGAAGTTAAAAATTGATTTTGTTGATAGGCTTAAAGAGCTAGTTCAATTCTATCTTCTTTCTGTATTGTTGCTTGTTATTGTGGTTTTGTTATAGTAAGTATTGTAAGATCAACACAACACATTTTGATAAAGTGACCACATGCTGATGGTGGTCACTTGCTGATAGATCACATTATTACAGACTATCTTTAATCATTTAATTTAACCTTTAACCACCCTAATCCTAACCACTTTAATTCAAACCACTAACCCTAACCTAAAGTTCTAATGAATTAGTAATGAATTAATAATACATTAGTAATACATCATGTATAAGGTACTCACATTTGAAATGGTCGCTTTGTATTACATTTTTGCAAGCAAGCTCAAGACCAACGGAGGTTTCCGTGAGACCAACCGACCTGTGTCCTGCAGTTTGCGTGGATACCAGGAATCAAATCGTTTGAAGTTTGATACATAATAGATTGGATAGTAACATGTGTCCATACCCTGATCCTGATCATCCGAGAAAATACGCAATGAAGTCCCCTATCCCATCTCAGACATCCACAACAACCGCCTCACACCCTCGGGACCCTTAGGGCACTAGCTGCCTAAACCCTGAATACTCAATCTCAGGAAGCAGACCTAAGTATTCACTCATACTCATCTCTCTCCCTCTGTAACAGTCAACGTAGATATCAACACATCTCTAAACCTCCACCTCAGCGCTCATCCCCACTGCTATTTCTCTGTATCTCAGAAGAAAAACAAATGTCATCTCATTTAGATAAGGACACACATCTCTTTGATAGCAGATACAGACACAGACACAGCCATACGCAAGTGGAAGAGTGAGGCAGGGAGGGGTTTGATAGCTGCGTTTGGTATCAGTTCTGGTTTTTTAAACAAGACAGATGAGGTGGAGCGGTGGCTAGGAGTGAGGTTGAGGGAAGAGCGGCTGGGTGCTGAAAGTGATGGGAGTGTGTGTAAGAGTTATGGAAGATTGAGTGAGTTAGGGGTGTCTTTTCACGGAGCGTGCTGGATGGTCATTGTGGATTGGATGGAGTTGAGCTGCTCGGTACTTGATGCGATACGTTCATTTTCTGACGGTTCTACTGCAAGCCGGGATGGATGAATCAGGACATGGCGATGTAGGGCCTGTTTGAAGATTCTGAGGGTTTGATGTTGGTTCTGATGGCCTTGTCGGAGTCTCTGTGCAATATACCTTCCATAGCCACGTGGTGTATTGTTGGAAGTTTCTGAGGTCTTGATGTAGTTCCTGATGGTTGTGGCGAGCTTTGTAGTCTCTGTCTGATATACATCCTATGGCAATGAATTTCTAATCCTAATGTCTCTCTCAAAGCAATGCGGTCATGATCCTGATAGCACTCAAACTTAGAGCCATCCCCATCGCATACGTAATCGCCTCGTAACCAGTCAAAAACAGCACGCTGCACAGAACAAATGTTGCATATAGATATATCCCCACGGCGACGGCTTGGATGGCTGTATTCCAACATCGCCAGTGGGCCTCGCTCCGGAACTCGACGCGCACAATCAGCGTGTCGTCGTCATTTGGCGGCGTGGAAAGCACCTGGGATACTTTCATCTGTGCACGGCCACTTCCTTTCGTTTTTGTCTGTTGCGCATCCACTCTTATCTTCCGGACGGAGTAGCTCATCATGAACAGTGCTCGCCACGAACTCTGGCCTTTGTCACTCTCCCGGAAGACCTCGACCTTACGCGCCATCCCGTACAAGCTGCCCAGGGCCAGTAGCCACCAGAAGACGCAAGCGACCGGCCAGAAGAAGACCAGCCAACGATACTCGCAGCGCCAGGTAACCATCGTCATGGTGCCGACACGCCAGTTGCGCCAGAGCATGAGGGCGGCGAGGCAGAGGATGAGAACGTCAAGCGCAATCCGAAAGACGGCGGTGCGACGGCGTCGCGGGACCGAGAGTAGGAAGGCGAATTGCATTACACCGCGGTGGACGCTTGCGGGGAATTCAGTGGGGGCGCTGCTGGAGGGTTGCGGGTGCCGCTGCAGCTGGGCGAAGAGATTGGTTGGGAGACCGACGCCGAAGAGGCAGGTGGCGAGTGCGCGAGGTGGGGAGAGGAAGGCTAGGCGGACGAGTTCAAGAGGACTGGCGCCTGGAGAGGAGAAAGAGGGTTAGTCAATAGTTTACGAGAGGCACATATTGTCGTCCTGTGAATAGGATGAAAGCCATAGGTCAAATCGTAGTTCTCCCAAATCAGCAGATATACAATGAGAGCCGGGACCGACGCACCGATCAAAGCCAACATGGTCGGGATTAGGGCCGCGATGTTGGACCCGGCCGACATGCCCGCCTTGCTCGCCTCCGATGAGTTCGCCAATACGCAATTGATGAGGCCCGGGCATTGGCCAAATCCAAACCCTGGGTTTCCGCCGAATTCATTGTATAGCATCGCATCGTTCATGCATTCTTGATATATAGCCTGTGTCGGCCAGTCAACTGGACTGCCAAGAGTATTCGCATGGCTGGTCCTTATCATGAAGAAGAGATAGGTGGCGAGGACGAGAGCTTGTAGTGAAAAGAGGGATAACATCATCAGCAGCGCCTGTAGGGAATCCAAGCCCGATAATCAAGAGACTGAGTATTCTCCGATGAGCTGGAGAAGAGAGGGTTTAGAAACCGGAAAGCCACGTGGGGCCGTTGCTGCTCTTAAGTAGCTCTTCTCTGGGCAGAAACTGGTGCAACCTCAGGCGGTAAGAGATTGATTGATCAGCTTGTGCAATTTCTGGACGATGGCACGCAGGCAACGCCGTATGTACTCATACTGGGAGACGAATATGTCCTATAAAACATGTTGCAGCCCTTGGCTCTAGTCCTGGAGGATTCTTGTCATCCCAACCTTCATACTCATAAAGTACAATACTCCATTGACTGGCGTTGTTGCACAATCAAGCCTGTTGATCATTGAACAGGTCGAGAGATTGTAGCCAACGAACAATAGGACCGGCTACCTGCAGTGTGGGTCGGACAACCCTTTCTAATGTCCTGATCTTCTGTAAGCACTGATTGGACACTTCAGCTTGCTGCGAAAGAGCTGCTTGAGATCATCAATATACATCAACGAGACCGTGAAGTATTGAAACAAAGTTTGAGCATCGGATTGAAATGGTTAAGCTCTAATCAGAGCCCTTGAAAGCACTCAAAAAGCTTGTGATTCAGTCAAGATCTTGCGGTTGTGGAGTTTGTTGTTTTGAGGGCCGAAGACTGTAGGCAGTCAACTCTTGCATCTCAGTACTGGTGAGCTAAACAGGGACCGTGGCACTTGCTACCCTCTGGTAGGGCTGTCGAACTGAGTTGAGGCCTTGCGGCTAGTCTAGGAATCGGGCTTAGGGTAGAATTCACACGACTCTTTAGCGACCTAGTATATCGCGTAATAATAGATCGTAAATGAATGCCGATGTCAATAGATGAGCACAGCCATCATATGCGTGGAGGTTCTCGCAACAACTTATCATTGGGATCTATAGATGGGCAATCTAATAGATCACATTCCTGGAAATGTGTAGTCAGAGGTCCGGGTCAATTTATGCTATACATGGAATACAACGCTAATTGTTATATAGCCGTTTAGTCAGAGTTGACGGATCAATTCCGCCGAACATATATCATCATACATGCAGGAACAAAGTATGGTAGCAATGACTGAGAGATCAAGAACCTCATGGACTTCGGTTAATACCCAGCATGTCAGCGAATAACAATGGCTGCGACCACATGGCTGCCCATGACAAGGACAAGAAGCAGTCGCCTGCAAGCAGCACAACAGCAGTACTGCTATCAGCATCCAGCAATGGCCGTCCAGCATGCTTCAATTCTACCACACATGAAGTGCTTTTCGTACTCACCACGACCATGGCCGTTTCGATGACATCTTTTGTGGCCGGTTCAACAATGGTCATCACATCATCCATTGGCAATGACCTGCACATGAACTCCGCCGAGATCACATGGATCAGTGCGTCCTCGTCGTAAGGACTCTCTTAACCACGATACGGTGGCGAAATCTGATTCAATAACCCAGATTGACGGCTGGCGCTTTCCTTCTTTCCTTCGGTCGGGTCGCCGACATGTTTGGCCGCAAGTCCATCTTTGTGGGCAGTATGGCACTTTTCACAGTCTTCGCGCTTGGGACAGGCTTCGCTACCAACCCCTTGTTCATGGATACCTTCAACGGCTTGCTTGGCCTGTGCTCTGCGGCAGCGGTCCCACCAGCTGTGGGGACATTGGGCGCGATCTACGAACAGCCAAGCAAAAGGAAGAATTATGCTTTTGCATGTTTCAGTGCTGGCAATGCCTTGGGTTTTGTTTTTGGGAGCATCTTATCAGGAGCGGCAACAAAGTTGTTCAACTGGCGAGCGAGTTTCTGGTTACTGGCTATCATCTATTTGATCTTCACGGTCGTAGCGATCTTCGCAGTCCCGAAAGATCAGGATGAGCCGGAGAAACTTGGATGGGAGGCGTTGAAGAAGTTTGATATATTAGGGACATTATGTACGATCGCTGGGATTGCTCTGTTTTCCAGTTCTCTGAGGTAAGACGACCTTAGTAATCCTTAGTGCGGCCCACATGCTGAGTATTTTAGTCTTGCTGGGGATGCACCCAATGGCTGGCGAACACCATATATCATCGTCCTTCTGGTTATCGGAGTTCTACTCATATGCATCTTTCTCTGGTGGGAATCTGTCTTCAAATTTCCGTTAACGCCTCTACGAGTGTGGCGTGATCGGAACTTCTCCCTGATCATGGCAATCATGCTCCTCGGCTTCATGGGCTTCACACCAGCGCAATTCTGGCTATCTCTCTACCTGCAACGCGTTCAGTACCTCTCCGCTCTCAGCGTAGCACTACGTCTACTACCCCAAGCGATCATGGGAATTCTCGTCAACATCGTCGCAGGTCTCATTCTCCACAAGGTCTCCAATAAACTTCTCACACTCGTCGGAGCCGTCTGCTACACCGTCTCCTTTCTTCTCCTCGCCTTGCAAACGGACGATTCTTCATACTGGGCTTTGGTCTTTCCTAGTCTGCTTCTCATGGTCGTCGGAGCAGATTTTGAATTCAATGTCGCCAATGTAAGACATCGTCCATACTAGCCACTCTCCCACAGAGCACAAACCAAGCTCACTAGAGACCTTAGATGTACGTCATGTCCTCGCTCCCCCGCCACCAACAATCCGTCGCGGGCGGTATCTTCAACACAGTCACCAAACTCTGCAACACCATCGGTCTAGGAATCACCACGGCCATCTACACGTCGATATCAACCAAACCATCGTCCCACGACAATCCAATCAAGCCTTATCTAGCATGCTTCTGGTTTTCATGTGCTAGCGCCGCACTGAGTGTTTGCTTGATTCCGTTTCTGAAAATCGGTACGCAAGGTGGGAAATTGAGGAGTGGAGAAGAGAGTGTGGTGGCTGGTGGTAGAGGGTTGGAGCCTGGTCTTGAGGGCATGTGTGAGAAGGATGGGGTGGTATGCACGGAGACAAGAATTCTTGAAAGGTCTTGATGTATACACGCGCGCGATAGACGGGGTTGATAGACGGCGAATGGATAAGGAAGGCTATGTGCTACTCTGGACAATAGATTTGGAGTACTTGTTACAGGGTCCAGGTTCTTGTTTTGACGGTCAGGCGCATAACGGTAGGAGTTCAAGGCCTGACCAAAACAAATATGAGAAGCTCATTCATTGCATAGAACCCCCAGTCTTCCCTCCCCTTCATCGTCGATGATCGCAAGACTACATCGCGTGCGTCAAGTTTATGAAGCGGGTCGCACACCCCATCATCCCTCTATTTGCAAGGGCCTCTCTATGCACTTCTTGTCTCATTACATCACTCACTTAGATTGATGATTCCGATCACGGTATATCAAAATTCCACTGTAGAGTACACAGAAAACCAACAAGCTGGCACATCAATATATCGAGAGATGCCAGCGCTCAAACCCCGAGCTGCCCTAGCCGCCCATGGTGCGGGCCGAGCCTAGAAACTATCAAACTTAATCGACATGATTCTTCCCTGTCTCGTATCTGCGCGGGGTTGACCCATGAGGACCGAGTCGACGGCCACGCGGAGGGGCCCGCGGGGTCGCGATCGGTGATTGATTCGATGCGATGGTTGGAAGGGCGGCTGGTCGCCGCGTACGCCCGTCATGCGCCTCCTCCACACCAATCCGGCGTCTGGGGCCAGATAGATGGAGTGGGTTCCGCCGTCGATGTCGATGCATGTGCCGACCACCGGATGGTCACGTTTGAGGGGATTCGGTTTGTGCCCCGTATCACGGCCAGAGCCATCGCTGGCTTTTGAGAACCGGAGTCAGTAAAAGCAGAAAGCAGATGGAAATATCGGGAGAATCGGAATAACAGACCAGTTCGTGCAGCTGGATTGATCGCATTTAGAGCGAGTGAGACGCTTGTCGAGGACACTGGCAGCAGTGAAGTATCCGCCGGCAACCGATGGAAGGATGAGGATGCTGATTGGGAAATGTATTCCAGGAGATAATTCTGTTGTTGTGAAGCTTCTTGAGAAGATGTCGAACTTTTAGAAGATGCCAATGAGGCCTTCTTTGACTAGACAATGGCTGCGTAATGGTTTGAAGTGCTGTGTCTATGGAACTGTCTATATATCTCTCTCCGACTAATTTTTCCACATTTTTATATCTTGCGCTTCCGAGTTGGCTTAGCGTCGCTGAAGGATCAAACTGATAGTGCCAATATTGGAGATGGGTGTTGGCAGGGCTGAGAAAACCCGAAGTCACGCAACAGGTTTCTAAAGATGTCAATGAAACAGCATGAGTTAGAGTTTTGAAAAAAGTCTGAGTGCTACATGAAGGTACTTTTAGATGAGGACGACGCACGGCTGCTGCGTGAGGAAGATGAGGAGGATGCACAAGTGCGGCATAAGGATGATGAGAATGAGGAGTGGCTGCTGCATGAGTACAAGGGGAAGCATCACTGCTGCACGAGGAGGATGAGGAGGATGTCAGACAGTCTGACATCCTCCTCATCCTCCTCATGCTGCAGACTGACTCAGACTGCAGCATGAGGAGGCACAACTGCTTCTTCAGCTCTGATGATGCGAAAGTGAAGCGTTGGTGGCTCAATATATATGGATATCTATGCGGCTTCCGCGCCGGTAATACTCCAGAGAATGTCCAGAACTCTCGGACTATCCTTCGGACATTGGAACTCATCTACATCTACCTCAACCCCAAAAGCCGCTCTGAACAGAAGGCGGCGAACGGTCGAAGCGCCGACGTCCTGAAAAGGGTCAGCTTTGAACAAGGCCCCGGGAGTTTGTTGGGGATTTGCTCGTGAGCGGAGTTTTCAGATGTCGTGGCAGCTTGATCATAGATCAATGATCTTGAGCTGCAAACACATTATCAACCCTCAATCACTCCTATCGCTGAGATGAACGAGGGAGCAAAGTGTGTAAAGTCCGTAACCAATGACACAATTCCCTATCGGCTGCTCTTCTTTTGACAGTAAAGGCCCATCCTAGCCTCGACATATCCATTAAGGTTAGGATGATTCTCATCCAACCACGCGCAACTAATCCTCCCCTCAGTCTTCGGCTTCGCCAGCTCTCCTCCCTAAACTCCGACCGACCGCTTCACTCAGCGCCTAGCACTCGAACGGATCCAACAGGCATCCTCCACTTCACTCCCAAATCACCATCTTCGGCAAACCCGACGACACTGGGAATTCGCACGCAGTCACTGGACGCATCAACGGAATTGCAGGACCTGGAGCCAAGAACTGCCTGACATGAAGGACTTGATACCCTTAATCTTCTAGCAGCTGCTTGCTCGCTCTGTCTGTCTGTGCAGTATCCACTTGCCCAAAGAATCCGGCTTACAAGCCTCGAGACAACACGTACAGCTTGTATCTCCTTTGTCACCTTAGATCGGCGGATTGGGGTAGGTGTTGAATCGGTGAGGGCCGGCGTGTTACATTTCTCCTACTATTTTAGCGAGATCGCATAAGAGAGTTCGTCTGGGAAGTAAACTGTCGTCATCGATTGACGGCTGTCAGGAAGTGGATTGCAGGCATTAGCTCTGGGTCAGGGAGGGGAAATTTGAGAGTGAAGCCTCGCATGCAAGTAACGAAGTCGCCCATACGTTGAGCAACTCTTCTCCGACAATTTATCTACCCCCGCAACCGATACTGTGTCTGTATACCAGCCTCAAACCTTCCAGTAGGTATAGACAGTCTCTTTCATCTTGATGTCATACGTGCTCAACTACCAATGAAGGCAACCCTTCAAAAAGCCGCACGACACATTCCTCGCAGCCGCTATAAAGCTCCACGTTAAT
>JAABUP010004125.1_pt1 | contig 24287 bp, 26 predicted proteins | sample 5559201 | NCBI WGS metagenome assembly JAABUP01 (sample SAMN10711887, study PRJNA513373) | rock metagenome | isolation source: Antarctica rocks | place: Antarctica
GTCATTTTTAAAGCGCTTACAGAGTATATATATAGAAGTTGAGCCAAATCTACCATCTTACCTCTCTGCACCAGCCCTGCAGTCAAACAAGAATTTCAAACACATTCAGCATTAAGGAATGACTTCTTCTTATCTGTTGATATGCATCACTTTTGCTTGAGAAAACAGTTTCACTGCCTGTTGCTGTCATCATGAATCTGAAGCGTCATTAAACTTCTTGAAAAAAAGGTAGCACAGATTTTATGAAAGCCAGCTTAAGTATAAAAGAAGAAGCTCTTAGTCAGACTTAAATGATACAATATAGACAGACTTACTTCAACATCACATTCTCTATCAACTTCATCTACATCAATTCATTATTATCACTCATCAGAACTTAATCAACAACCTTTCTTCTTCTTTATTGTAAGTTGTTAGCAGTTGACTTGAATCATGTATATGGTTTATTCAAACTAACTCAAAACAGCACATACTGAGAAGAAATTGTCAACCTCAGAGTTTCAACCCATCATGTTCTCAAAAATTCCTCAGAAATGCCTCAACAACTTGACATAAGTTTTGTGTCAAAATGACAATAACATAAAGAATATCACATTTTCTTTCAGTGTGACTGCAGTCACCACAGTCATGACCACAGACCTTCACCTGAATATGCACTTAAGTTTCAAAGATTCAGAACAAGCAATGAGTATAATACAGGTCAACTCTGAAGCAATGAACAAGCAAGTCAAAGAATTCATCAAGGAAAAATCTGATGATCACAAAGACACCCATTAGGTCATTGAGAAGATCAGATTTTCTTTAAAGTCAAATCTCAACATTGAGGCCTTAGTCAATGCTGTCAAACATCAGAGTGAGTATGCAGATGCTTCAAATAGTGAAAGTGCAATGACAGCACCTCAATCAGACTGAACCTGAAGTGAAGAATATTAACAAATTTGACAGCAAAAGAAAGATGAGTTCTATGAGTGACTTAAGCTTTATGTGCCTAATGATGACCTGATGCATGAATGACAATATAGTGCTGAATGTCAGAGAAGCTACTGATACAAGAAAGACAGAAAGTTTGAATGGGCTATGTGAGGCTGAAAATCATGAATATCAGAATTTATTTCAAGCTTGTTTTTGCTTCTGATTCTTGAAGGTTTAAGGGTTTAAATGAGCTGTCATTCACCTTGTACTGACAGATTCAGCTTGTTTCAGAGCTTGTGTGCTTTGTTTGTCATGCTCAAATGAGCAGTCATTCATTTAAGGCTATTGTCTGCAATCTTGATATGGCCACACTCTTTTAGTGACTTTTCTTTGCTCATCTGTTTCAACAATATCAATGAATGTCTGATGAAATTCCTTGTTGAGAGCTGCTGTAAGCTCAAATCTCTCTGCATAGATTGTGTCATTTAAAGGTACCAAGTTGTTGTTATGAATCTGATGTAGAACAATCAAGAGGCCTTGCACAGTTTCTGCTGCAGCATCATAATTCTCAAGCTCTTTTTCTGAGAATTGAATTGAACATGGTTGTTTAGACTTGCGCACTATGTCAGGTCAATAGAACACAACAGTGATTAAGGTGTTGTATAACAAATACACATTGTGCTGCTCTCAAGCTTCAGTGACAGCTTCTGTTGATGCTACAATAACTTGACAGAAGAGAATGTTCAAGGCTTCTCATCTTTGCAGAGTCTTCAGTTGAGTAAAATCTTGATAGTGTTGAAGAAGCTCAGATTCTGTATTCAGACTCTTGTCATTCAAACTGAGAGAGTTGTGTGTGTCAGAAGCAGGTATAGAAGAAAATTGTATATTAAAAACAACTTCAGAAGCAAGAGGTTTGTCAAAAGAAGTGTCAGCAAAATTTTGACCAGTGAGAGTAAGCATGCACAGAGTATCATACTGAAAGTAAGGCTCACAGACAGAGGCAGATTGTCAGTCAATTATGCCTGTAATTTGTTCAGTATTCAAATCAATGAAAATGTTGTCTAAATGAAGATCAGAATGAAAGAGTGATGTTCACATCAGAGAAGGCATTACACAAGAAACTAATGTCATGTATTGATGCAATAGTGAGATATGATCCTCAGAATATTCAGGTTTGTTAAAGTGACTGATTCAGGGTTTTGTATGAGCTTCAACCCAGTAGATTTTGTTACACCTCATTGAAGTCATGTAGTGAAATGAATCAATTTCTAGAAGATTGATTTAGCATTGACTTGATCTTTGTTAAGATAGCTTACATGAACCTCTTTTCAGATTCATTGTGACTCTCTCTTTCTGTCAAAGATTCATTCAAGTCAAGGGTTCAAGAACAAACTCATCTGTAAGACTTAAGGTTGTGTCAGAACTGGTTAACAGAAGCTCTCTGATTTCTAAAGCATGCAGAGAGATGTCTTTCTCTTTGAGATTCTTCTTGTAATAGATACAGCTGTGCTTTTGAAAGCAGACTGACATCAGTTGTGCTTCAAAATTCACTAATTGAGAAATGAGAGCCTGTTTGAACTCTTTAATTCATTTGTACCATGTTCTTGTCTATGGCACACCGTTGACTTTCTTCTTTATAATATATTCAGCATTTACTGAATTGTTTGAGTCAGATGAGTAGACATAGATCTTTAATATTGAAAGGCACAAGACTTTACAGACCTGTAGAGCAGTCATTAAAATGTATATTCAGAAGCAGAAATGAAACACATAAAGTCCTGTGTTGTAACCTTGAACACAGTCATGAAGAATTTCAGCTCAGCATTTGAATTTGAAAGTTTCACAAAAACCTCTGTGTCATTGTTTATAGTCAGAATAAAGGCTTTGTTGAAATGACCTTCAAGACATTTCAGCAATTTGGTACCTATAGAACAGACCTTTATTAAAGGTGAACATCTGCATGACCTGAACAGAATTCTTACAGAACTTTGCACTGTTGTCAGCTGCTTTGATGACAATGTCTATCAGCTCTGAGAGGTTGAAATTGAGATACTGCATGATCATATTCTCAGCATCATTTGATCTGTAAGATGTATCAGATCAATTGAGTATTAAAAGAAAGAAAAAAGAAGGGTTCACACAGGAATTGATATCACATATGTCAATAAAGCTCATCTTCAAGCATAGGCTGTTCTATGTGTAGATGTCAGTAAACATGTTATTCAGGCCCTGCTCAGATCTGCTGCTTTATTACCTGAATAGTTGTATTTCTGCTTCAAAAGAACTGACAATGCCATGGTTTGTATTGTGTGAAAAGAGTCCTTGTAAGAATATAGTTGATCACTATTGACAAATGTGATATTGACAAGAGGTTCAAAACATAGATGAGAGAACAACTGCATTGTCAGAAGTTGTTGACATGACTGAGTATTCTCTTTGAGCAGAGACAACTTGAGGTTGTTGTGAAAGTGTGAAGGAAAATAATTGTACAGAGCTAGTGAAGCAGGCGGCACCACCCCTAGCCTTTTACAGCTGCAGAAACCTCAACATTAAAACATGATTCTCTGATTCTTGTTCCTTATGGTCTTACAATTGAAGTGAGTTTATGGTGTTGTTGCTTGTTGATTCTGGTTGCTAGGCTAGAAACTACATACACACAAAGTGGGTTTGATGCCTGATGTAGAACTATGAGGCACCAACTCTGACATAAAACTTTTGAGGAGCAGAGAATGAATGCCCTCAATCCCTCATGACACCATGATGAATGTGAAGTACCTTGAGGTTGATGGCTTGAAGATGGGAAGGGAATGTGCAATTGATGTTGCGAGACTCGTTTTCATTCACACCTTACGTCGAAACTTGGAAGCCATAAACGTCCAATTGGCGATTATTTAGGTTGACCGGTGCCTGTTAGCCGGAACAAGGGAGATGCACGCTGTGAAATGGCTAACTGGCACACTTGAGACTTGGCCCGCTACTGGAACTTCTATCGATAGAACTCCGCATCATTGTCGAACGTGTTCAGCACAATGGCAACAGTCTTCCCGTTCTCGACTTCGAGGTCGTAGAGGGCCTTCCCCGACGCGCAATAAGATGATTCAACGCTCAAGCTATGGATGTGATTTTGCTCTCCGAAACATTTGTCCACAATTATACGAAGGCAAACGCAAATAAAATCCGGCTCATTTAAGCGAGAATTTACCCCACCAAAACCCCACCAAAATAATTCACTCCCTTATACTTATTATTCATAATACTACACTCCTATAATGGGTAAACACACTACAGAAGCTCAAAAAGTCGAATTTCTTACTCGTTGCGAGTATGAATCAATTTATAAAGCTGCAAAGAAGTGCGGAATAGCTCAAAGTACTGCAAAAGACATATATTTACGCGCAGGAGACCGTCTTGTTGATGCCGCTATTGCTTCTATTCCAGCTCTTACACTTACAGAACAAGTTACAAGGAAACAAGGTAGTGGAAGGCTACAAGTGATATCGGACGAAGAGATTATTAAGTTATTCCAGGCTTGTACGCTCAACAAGAAGCAACAAAAGAAGCTACAACACCAAGTCGCCGCTGAAGAAGGGTTCGATGGCTGTCGAAGGACAATTGAGACACGTCTTCGAAAGAAAGGCCTTCAACGAACTAAATCTACGAAGAAACTAGACCTTACGCCTATACAAAGAGCTATGCGGTACGAAATAGCACTCTCAAGAGAGCACTGGGGTCTTAGAGAGTGGTCGAAGGTCATATTTTCGGACGAAGCCTCTATAATTGTCTCTGCGCAACGTGGCAAACAAAATATCTCTCGAACAGTCGATGAACGCTATCATCCTGATTGCATTGAACGTCGGTACAATAACTACTCGGAAGCTATGTTTTGGGGGATGTTTTACGTACAATTTCAAAGGTCCTTGTTATATTTACTATCCGGAAACGCCTACTCAAAAGAAATACTACGAAAGCTTGATCGAAACCCTTAATAACGACGAAATCAAGGCCGAAGCACTCGAAGTTTTTGATCAACGAGAGCGTGACAAGAGAGCAGAGTGGCGAGCGAAAGGGAGGCTTAAACCAAGTAAACCGGCGAGCTTCGAGGTGTTTTGGAAGAACTATAAACAAAAGAGAAATGGCAAATACAAAGGTGGAATCGATAATATTCGATATACGTACGAGTGCCTCGAGCCTTATTTATACCCTTTCTACAGAGAGATTATGCTCTAAAGGTACGAACCAGACGAATTCGACTCCGATATCCTTCCTTACTTTTTTCAACACGACAACGCGCTATCACACTCTAGTAAGTGGACTCAAAGGGCATTAGCGAAGGAAGGAATCCTTATACTGGAGCATATTGGCAATTCCGCAGATATGAACGCAATTGAGCAAGCCTGGATGCCTATACGAATCAAGATTACGCAAAACTGGGGGGCCCCTCATACAATGGAGTGGACTGAAAGGGCTTGGAGGGCGGAATGGGAGGCTCTACACCAAGATCAAATAAGGGTGTGGGTTATTAGGATGGCAGCCATTAATACTTTAGTTATTGAGCATGAGGGAGGAAATGAGTTTCATGGGTAGTACTTACTCTGTAGTATTAAGACTGGTGGGGAGGCAAGTCACTTTAATGCAGGTGCGGGGCATTTATACATTTTTTAGGATTTTATGAAATGAGCCGGATTTTATTTGCGCTTGCCTTTGTAGAGCCTTAGCTTGTGCCTAGGTGGTGGGCTTTCTCATGAGGGGCACAGAGTCCTGTTCATGCATATTATCTGCAAGGCGGCGCATCCGCACCCCCTACCTGGCTCTGCACATTAATACCCAAGCTGAGTTGCAGAAATTCGTTTAGAAACGAGAATCATAGGTATCCTGCATCACACATTTCATGCAGCAAATGTGCTGTCATGTACCCTTCGCTGTCTAAAGAGGCATCTTCTTCCTCATCTCTCACTGCAGTGTTACAATAGGCGGCTTGCGCTGAAGCGTCCCTGACTTGATAGGGATGATCAAACTGCATATTGCACTGAATATATACTTCTGAAGAATCTGTTGTTGAGTTACCTCAGCTCTTCCAATTGAAGAACTTCTGTCTCATTGCAGTGACAGAGAATTCAACACAATTCGGATCTTGCAACCAGCCTTTGTTAAACAAGTCTGAAACACGCTCAGATTCCGCATGCTGTAGATGCTCATGGTGCTTGTTGAGTCTTTTATTAAAGGATGATGTTGAGGGCAGGGTTGACCTCTTTCAAGTTGACACAGAAGAATGAGAAGGTGAAGCGTCTGACCTGGTTCTGTGGGTTGAATCCTTGTACTGAGAGGTTTGGCAATTGACATCAGCTGTCAAGCATTCTGAGAATATTGATACTTCATAATTCTCAACAAAAGAAGCCGGCGTCAGGGTTAAACATCACTTCTGAGATGCGACAATGAAGCGCAATGCTTTCTTATAGCAATTCTGGGCTGAACCTTGCAACTTCGGGTTCATGACTATCATATCCCTTGATAAGAGGTCAATCAGATTCTCATTCTCCCAGTTGTTGACTTTGTTGACAAGCTGTTTACATCAGTCTTTTTCTTGATATTGTTTTATACTCGGCAGGCCACCATAGGCGCACCCATAGATAACCAGATCAAAAGACCAGATGTCTACAGCTGGCGTGTATTTTCTTCTCTGATAAACCTTCTGTGCAAGGTACATTTTTGTACCACAAAAAGTTTTCAAATTATTACTTGCTCTTGAGAGACTGAAGTCTGTAAACTTGATATAGAGCAAGTCTCAAGACTGAAGAAGAATGTTGCCTGACTTGATGTCTCAATGTACAATTGATATTTTGTGTTCATGAAGATCCACTAAAGCAGACAGTTTTTGACAAAGCACTGTCATACTCTGCTCAAGTGATAGATTCAAGCCATCTAGAGTTCTGAAAGGCACATATTTGAGAACCAATTGAGGTGACAGCGTGAATACAAACTCCTCAAGCCTAATGACATGGTTCTAGCAAGATATCAGTGAGAACATCTGACTGGTTTATCAACTCACATGTGAGATTTGGCCCATAATCTTAGCTTTCTTCTTTCACAGCTCTCAATCAAACTTTCTCTTGTTGAGAGGCTCTTTGTACACATATTCAATCTCAGTACTAACATCTCAGAAACACCTCACAACTGTGAAGACCCTCTTGCTCAGTGTCTCTTGCTTAAGGTGAATGAGATGTTGGTTAAGAATGTGTGACTGACTCAGTGAAGCAGTTGAACTGAATATGTCAAGTCTGTTAAGATAGAGTTCATCTTTCTTCTTGAGAAACTGATCAACATTGATGCTGTACAGATCTGAATGTGTATCATGTCTGAAGACCTTGATTTGAAAACTAACACTCTGAATTTCAATGACAATGTTTTTGGTCCTCTGAGGGACTTCATGACCGCTGAGAATTCACATGAAATGACGGTGTAGCTTTTGTTCTTGTTTGCTGTATTTGATGATAGTTCTGTTCATTGAACAGTCTCACAAGATCAATCATCACTCAGCATCAAATGTGAGGTAGCAATGATGTTGACTGATTCTCTTAAGTCTCAGCAGTATGATGTTGCAACTGTTTGAGTCAATTTCAAACATAAGTTTGTGACTGCTTTTCAGTTCAGAGTTGAAGGCTAGATGAAGCTCTGAATAAAAGGTAGTCTGACCCTGTTCATTCTTCAACAAAGCTGTAGACTTTTGACTGCAGTAACCTGATACTGATGACAGAATGTACTCTGATGTGTTCTTTCAAATAGCCTCTCAGGTATAAATGTTCTTATATTCAGGCTTTTTAGAGGACAAACAAGCAATCAAATTCAGGTCTTTCATTACAATTGATTTCAATGAGGCAATGCAGTAGAACAATTATCTAACAAAAATCACTTAAGTACCTGCCTTGACTATATATCAAACTATTCAGAGATAAATTAAGGGCTAGTTTCACCTTGCAAGATGCTTTTACAGTTGACACACAAGATTCAATCAAAGTGCAGCAAGTGCCTTGTTGATTGTTCTGTGACGATTACATAAGACACTATTGATTTAAAGAATTGCACTATATCTTCTAGAATCATTTGAGAAGTAGTGAGAAACCAGTGATTGACATCTTCTAGTAGAGGCTGCACAGACTGATCATCAAAGGCCAACTCATGACTCACATTCTTGCCTTGTTTATTTTGAATGAATTGAGGCCAAGACTACATCAGAATATCATTTCTTTGAAGCTTTCATCAACTGCTCTTGTCACTCTCTCTCTTTACATTAACTTCTACACTTTAACATCAACAATGGTCTTCTTTTTAACTGTTTCTTCAAAACTATTCACTTGTGATCTTATTACTTATACTGATGTAGAGCTTGACCAGTACCGTTATCTTTAAAGTTACTGACATTCACACAGGGATGTTGACATGAAAGATTATGAGAACCTAAGAAAAGATTTAGTTCTTATTCAGAGATTGCAGTAAAGCCTTCTCATCTGTTGTGTCTTTTTTCTTCAAGTGACACAGTGATAGAACACAAGCACGCGAGCACAGCAAGGCACAGTCTTGTTTGATTGATCTCAATGACCTTATGACACATCTTCAGCATGTATCTGCTGATAAACATGCGCAATCTCAGCCACCCTCACAGACGGGCTCAGATTACTGCAGTCAGGACACAACAGAATCATTAAATGAGAAAGAAGATTATCATCTTGATCTGAAGAGAGAGACAAAGTACTACAACATACTTGTCAGTGAAGGTGGCCGGCCCTCACATTCAGTCAGCCTTGATTGTGATATTCTGAAGAATTCTGAAGAATATCACAAGATTCTGTCATACTGACAGAGAGGTGAGGGTCACTGAAAGATGTTTCAAACTCAGATGAGGAAATGAAAACAGTTTCACAAATACCAATGAAAGCATCAAGAAGAAGGCCGCTTTCTTACATATATTGACACAGTAAAGTGCAGTTTAGTCAGACACAAATTCATGCAGTCATTTGAACTCAGTGAGGATTCAGAGCAACAGAACAAGTTGACAACATGGATTGAATTTCTTGATTTTGAGTACTGATTCTATGATAAAGATATGAGAGTCATCAAGTGTCTTCAGCCACAGTATGATGAAGCCTGAAAGAAGCTTGTGAACTTGCAGGTTCTAAGACCTTCTGAGATGAAGAAGTTTATCTGCAGCATTGACTCAGCATTTCAGCACACAAGTGAAAGAGAACGGGCTGAAAAGGCTGTGAAAGCCACGAAATTGACTGTGACCTCAGCTCAAAATGCTATCACTAATTCACAACGCTTTACTCTCTCTGAGAAAAAGGCTGAACAGCAGTTAGGCTTTGTTCAATTCAGACTGAATGCGGCAGTGAAGTCACTCAAATCAATCAAGTGATGAAATGACCTCATCTATGAATTCTATAAGAAGACACAGTTATCTCAAATCACAAATGATGGTAAGTGAAAGAGAAGTTATCAGAGCACAAAGAAAGATGCAGAGTGCTGTAGCATTCTGCTGTGATGAATTCTAGAGTAAATGCCACTGATTGAGCTTGAGCTAAAGCAAGCAAATGTGACTGAGAATGACTCATCAGAGAGAACAAATAACATGAGCTGCAATTGAGCTGTCAAACTCAGTGAAGAACAAAGCTTCAAAAAGCAGAAGCGCAAACACAGTCACAATGATGACACAACAGATGATCAACTACCTTCAAAGTGGTCAAGATACAATGGTCAAGGCTCAAGTTACTCTACCCTTAAGATAATCTACACTGCTAGTTTGATATCAATCAAACTGTTGCAAGAGTCTCAGACCACTGCGTCAAGTGTGAAGAAAATGAAATTAGCAGAAAAGAAACAATGTGCGTTAAAGAGCAAATTGTCAATTCACAAATCTTTGCTGCTCAAGAAGAACAATTTCTCAGATGTTTCTTCAAGTCTGAAATTATGTTGCAGCGCTAGGATTTCAAAAAGAGATGAATGATTAAGAGCTGCTGTTGTAACGCCATTTAATACTGTCAAAATCTCACTCTGAAAGACTGTCAAGCTCACACAGGCAGTGAGTTGTCAATCATCAATAATGTCTCAGAAGTGAAAGTCAAACTCTTTAGCAGCAAAGACAGCAAAGAAAGGCTGTGCAAAAAGAGATGATCAGTGTAACACGTCAAGGCTGCAGGGAATATCAAAGAAAAGAGATTGACTTAGTTTGCAGCCATCAAATGACTGAACAAGCAAACATTTATTCAGAACCAGCTATTAGTGATTGTTGTGGTGTGAGATGAAAGGCAACACTTCATTTCAGAATACAGATCTTTGTACTGAATATTCATTGACTGTTACTGATTAAGACATTGAGGTGATGAACCTGACAATCTCACTCTGTTATGATTTCATCAGCATAGAAGTGTGCAGAGCCGCTTTTCAGTGAGGTTGAAGATGATGTAAGATGATGTGAAGTGTGTTAGATACAGAAATATATGACTACTGTGGCAAACATCGTTCATTTATCTATTGATTAGCCCCTTTCACTATACTTCAGTTATTTGTTTGAAGTTCTTGAGTTCTGAGCTCAAAGAAAGGTCAGTTCTTTTGATGTCAAAAGCAGTCACATTTGAGAAAACATGAGAAGATTCTAGAAATGAGAGATAGTAGAACATGAAAAGAATCTCAATTCAGCTGAGTATGCTGAAGGTGAAGTAATGCAATGCTTAAAACAAATGTTTAACACTATCATACAGCACATCTCACAGAATCAGATGATCATCACCTATGTGACAAATGTGGCTCTGATCACTGAAAGACATCACATTGCGGCATTCAAGCAACTGCTTTTATTTCTTTCAGAAAAGACAATAAATTTCACCTAGGTACTTGTTTCCCTTGAGTTTGCTTTGCAGTCTCAAGGCTTCAAGTCAGTCAAACCATTTCATGAATCTCAGAAGCAACATTTAAGTCTGAGACTCTGCAGTCAACAACAACCTTGATTTCAGTAACAGTAAGTTTTATTGACGTTCTGTGTCATGCTTTTAATAGACTCTATAAGGGTGATGAACTGGACCAAATTTAAATTGTTTTCATATCAGTTCTACATAAGCACAAAGGTACTGTCACAAAACCACATGCTATGAGTCACATGAGTGCACAATGACTCACACATACATTTAAATGCGTGCTCTGCTTCTTTGATATTTCTTTCTTTCTTTGTACTATGTCTTGTATTTAAACTTGACTATTATATTGAGATCACTCAATATTACTCTCTTCTTCACTCAGGCCTTATTGCTTGATTTTACATTGCATGTGAACCTTCACAAATACATACTATCATGCAGAGCACTTGATACAGAAACTCAGACAAGATGACAAAATCTGCATGTTCAAGGACGAATATGTCTTCTCACATATCACCTCTTCTCTTTTGAGTGTTTATTCTTGCTGTCTCACTGCTTATATCAAGTATGTTTTATTACTATGCTTTTTATCAAGAGTAGTCTTTATCTCTTTATACTTGACCTCAATATCTTTTGAAAGCAAGTTTACTGAGAGCAGTGTAGGTAATAGTATACGACCATACTCTTGACAGTATAAGCATAGGCTTGCTGATGCTGCATGCACAATAATTGCTTTAGCAACACGATAATTGCTTCAACAATGAGACTGTTGACACAGTAATATTTCTTTTAACTTTCATATCTTACATATGTTTTCATTATTTTTGCATAATCATACTGTCAAGCAATATGGCTGTATACTATTACCTACACTGACTGAGAGCAGGTAGAAAACTTGCTGGTCTTTATAAGTACAGTCACCTTAGCTAATTCAGCAAGCACTTACCATTTGCTTCTGAGATGGTGATCATGACACTAGTTTATTAGATTTGTAAGTGATAAGACAGTCAGTGACGCCAGTCTTTTGATTACAGATAAATAATGCTACATTGACATCACAGAGCATTGCTATCTCATGCAGATTTTTTAACAAGGTCTCTTCTCATCTACTTAATTTTTAACTTGTTCTTTTAAGGTTCTTGATCATTGTAGATTGTTTGAAAGTACATGCAAGATACTAAACAAAATACTGTGACCTCTTTAACTTTATAAGTTAAGTGTGATTCTGAGTGCTTATATATGTTAAGGCTTTCTTTAAAAATAGCCTGTCAGGTAATTTTCACTTCTCAGTTCTCTCAGTTTCAGTCTCTAAATTTCTAGTACATAATCAATGAGTCATAATGATTTTGACAAGTAGAAATCTACTGTCAAGATTGAGAATGAGAAACTGAAAGGCACCAAATTGATGGCTGTCACATGTGTTCAACAATGACTTCAATTTAGGCTTGCAATACATCTTGACTGCAACTACTGTCACAGCAGTGACATGATGTTTCAGTGACAGCATGCTACATTAATTGATATTTTCAATGATTCTTGAGCTAATCAAAGGGGTTTGTTAACAGACAAGTCACATGATGACACAGGTCTACTATTGTCTGACTCTCATAGCATATCTACCTACACTGTAGCTACAGAGAGTACACTCATGTTGCTGAAGAGCATTATGTTGATTAAACAATGCTGTCACATCATCATTGAGGCAAAACAGGCTCAAAAGCATTTGATCAAGATCAAACTGCATTTCTCACAATTCAGCAGAAGAAGAAGCTTGTTCACTATATTAATGATCTTACTGAGAATGAGTTATCATCTACAAACTTGATGATTGACACTTTTGCCTCAAGAATTGTGAAAAGTCAGCCGAAAAAGATGTGAGTTTCATACTTCATCAAAGATCAGTGTAGACAATAGTGTGTCAGTGTAAACAGTGTACTGACAGTGTGTCAGTGCAGTGTGTGACTTTCTACACTAGCTTCATTTTTATACAGTGTAGTGTGAAAGCTTTTTGCAATGTAGTGTGTGCAGTGTAAAAAGCTGACACAGTCAGTGCACTGTCAGTGCTGACAGGTCACTAATTCTAGTATAAACTTGTGTTAAGGTATTGTTGTTTGTTTGTTTGTTTGTTTATTTCTTTTAATGTTCTGTGTAAGTTAAAGACTATAGTAGAATGTCTAGAGCACTAACACTCTAGAGATTTTATATATATACAATTGAGGTTTATTACTGTGTTCTAAAAGACAGTGAGGGTTTAGCCCTATAGTAGTACATAACAAAATGACAAAGAAAAAAGAAGAGCAGTCATACTAGACTCTGCTAGCCTCACTCTCTCTTTCTTTTTCTTTCTCTTTCTCTTCTGCTTCTTCTTTTTTTTCTTCTTCTTCTTCTTCTTCTTCTTTTTCTTTTTCTCTTCTTTGTAGATGTCACTTTTGAGTAGCTATTTCTGTTAATTTCAGAAAAGCTATAGTCTTCTTTATATCTATTCTGATGTGAAGTAGAATGAGCAAGCTAAGGGCTACTTCTTTAAGCTCTGCTTTCAAAGTTCTCTGTTCAGTTACTAATTTACTACAACTAATAAGTAGATGTTTGAGTGTCTCTTTTATGTCACAGTTACAGATGATGCTCTTTAAATGCTCTAGTCAGTGAAGATAGAATCTGAAGTATTCATGACCTAGCTTAAGTTGATAGAAAGCACTAATAGTTGTTCTTTTAGTGTCTTTCAGTACTAATAGCTTCATCTTTGTATCAGTCTTTCAGTGATATTTCTTTATGTAGCTAAAAGGGTTTCTATTTAGTTTGTCAGCATATTTCTGAAGCTGTTAATTTCACTGCTTTAAGCTGACAAGTTTAGTATTCAATGCTATAGTTAAGATGCTAGTAATACTAGAGAAAGGTTTCATTTTAATACTCAGCTTAACTAGCTTATCAGCTCTCTTATTTTCTTTGATGTCTTTATGATCTGAAATTCATGCTATAGTAATCAGAGCTTCTTTTTTAACTAGTTGTTTTGCAGCAGCAATTGCTCTTATTTGACAGTTCTGTCTCAAAAGATCAGATATCTTTTGAAGTCTTTACAGACTTTCTTTATTGTCTGAGTAAATAAAGTACTGTCAGTCTGATACTGCTGTTTTGCTTACATATTTGATATCACTAGTGATCTTCTCAAGCTTATCATTATAGATCTGTTGTTCAGTACTGATGTTTCTGCAGAATTGTTAAATAGTAGTAGAGTTTCTACTGCTACTATTTTGTAAGTTGTATGTGTTACGTCCTGATCTGAGATGCCTCAAATATTAGGGCTAAAGGTTTGTGCTTGTTGATATAAGGGTCTCAGTGCGCGATGTAGAATAAACCAGTAGTTGATAACTTGTATTGAGTTGAACACGATCGTTTCCATAAGGAAAACAATCCTTTCTATATAAAACAGAAGTCAACTCTCAAAGAGTTGACTCAATCTGTCAAGGGTCAACTTGACATTCTCATGATTGAGTCAATACTCAACTCATCATCTCATGTCAAAGATTATGCAGTTCTTGCATTCAATTCATTCTGTTAGTTTTAATTGAGTATGATTGTAACACTATCTCTTCTTCTCATGATTCTTGTTTTCAGAATTCTACTTAAGTGAGGGTATAAATGAAACTTCTCAACATCAGCCATGCCTTAAAAACCTTCTCTCACTCATGAGTACAACAATCACCTTTGCGCTGCAAAAGAGATCACTGTAGCTGGCAGTTCCTTAAACATTGCCTGTGTTTACTGTTTTAATCACTTTATTCTCTGTGTAATGATGAAGTCACATTTCAAATGTGCTGAGTGTACTCATCAAGATCATTCATGTGTGAGTGTGATGTGAGAATCACTAAACTGTGTCCACAATAAGCTGAAGTCAAAGATTCTTCAAACTGAAGAAGAACAAGCTCACCTCTTTGCAAAGCTTTCTTGATTATGCAAAACATTGTGTCAAACTCAAGATTGTGCTAAACAGAAAACTCTCTGTCTGTTAAAGAAAATGAACAATGATAATGATGATGATGAGAAAACTCCTCAGCCTGAGATCTTGTCTTAGCTTTTTGATAGCATGTCAAATGACTTTTGACAGTTTAATCTTGTCACCTTCCCCTCTCAAAGTGCTGAAGTGTTCTTGTGCAACTGTTGAGGTTTTCTATGAGTTCTCATGTGTTTTCAGAGGTGTTGTATCTTTTTCATTTGACAAGATAGTGGGCTTTCTCGCTAACCATCCATTTTTCTAAAATGTTCTCAACTTGATATTCTTCATCAGATTCAACAAATGTTTCAGTAGTTTGAAGTGATATGAACTGATTGCAACACTGAAGCATGAATGCATGAAATACTGAGTGTATCTGCATTTCCTTGAGTAAGTTTAGCTTATAGCTTAACTTCTTGATGTTTCTCTTGATTTTGAACAGTTTTATGCTTTTGTTGTTTAACTTCTTGCTTTGTTGTTTCACATGAACATTGTTTGTTCTTAAATAAACTCTCTCTTCAACCACAAAGAATTTTATCTCTGTTGTTTGTTCTGATTGCTGTTGAATTCTGTTCATCAGATCCTTATGCAACTTCTTGATCTCTGCAATATTCAATATTGCTTTCTGGCTTTGCGATCCGTGTTTTTGCGGTTCTTGTCATACCTTCAGGTTATATTTATAATTTGCTCAAAATGGTGTTTCTTCTGTGGTTTCATTTTGTGTGTTATTGTATGCAAACTGTGCTGTCAGCAACAGTTATACTCAGTTGTTCTGGTTTCTATTGACATAGTGTCTTAAGTACGTTTCAACCGTCTGATTCATTTGTTTGCTCTGCCCATCTGTCTGTGAATGATATGTTGTTGACATCTTATGATTTACCCTGAGTTTTGCTGTGAGTGTTTCTTAAAACTTGCTTGTAAACAGCTTGTTTCTGTCAGTGATAAATTTCTTTGATAGTCTGTGATTGTTAATCAACTCTTGCAGTATGATGTATGTCAATACTGATGCTGTCATGATTTTCTTGAATGAAATGAACATGGTGTACTTGGTCAGTCTATCAACTATAGTCAATATACTGTTGAATTTCACTCCTCATGCCAAATTCTTTGATGTTGATAACTTTGTGATGAAGTTCATGATAATCAACTTTCATGGCGCATTCAGTGTGTCTAGTTGTGTTACTTTGTCATATCTTTTATCTCTCTGAATCTTGTTTCTGCAACATGAATTGCACTTGACAATGTATTCAGTGATTTGATTCTTAAGGTCGCTGATATTGTGTCTTCTTTGTACAAGGTTCTCAGTTCTTTTGATTTCAAGGTGTTCACTGATTCTGTTGTTGTGACATACTCATATTAGTTCTTCATCTGTCAAGAAAGTCTGCTTCATCTTGTACATTGCTGTTAAGTCTTTTGTGAGGATTTTCTTGTTGTCTTCACTCAGAATTTTGATGTGAATCTTTTTCACTTCTTTGTGATCAGACTGTCTACTTAAAGCGTCTGCTTCATCATTCTCATTACTCTTCTTTTAATGAATTTGGAATTTGTAATTGACTAACTGTTTGGCTCAGCGAATCTGTTGTTGATTCAATTGTTTCATTGTTGCAAAGTTCCTCAAATTCTTGTGATCTGTGTAGATCTGAATAAACTTCTCAGTATCTGTGAGATAAGATCTTCAATCTTGTAGTGCTTTCACTATTGCAAGAAGTTCTTTGTCATGAATCTCATACCTTTTCTTGAGTTCTGATAGCTTTCTTGATTGATAGACTATGAGTCTCTGTTGTTCATCCTCAATCTGATACAAGCATGCGCCTACTGTGAAATCTGATGCGTTGGTTTTCAGTACCTTTTTGCATGTTGAATTGAGTATTCTCAGGTGTGCTGTTCTGCTAAGGCTTCTCTTTAATGTGTGAAACGCATTCTTCTGCTTCTTATTTCAATGTCATCTTTTGTTCTTGTGTGTTAGTTGTGTGAGGGGTTCTGCAATCTTTGCATAATTAAGTACAAACTTTTGATAGTAGTTCATCAATCTCAGAAAGGCTTGTACTTTCTTGACTCATTTTGGCGGAGGCCAGTTCCTGACTGCGTCTGTCTTTTCTGAGTTCTTCTTGATTTGCTCAAATTGAATAACATAATTAAGAAACTTGATTTCCTTTGCTTCAAACTTGCTTTTTGACTTCTTCACATACAAAGCCCTTTTGTTGAGCTTTCTCAGTACCTTGTGCACATAACTGCGGTGCATTTCAAGGTCATCTGAATATATCAGAATGTCATCAAGATATGTAATCACAAAATCATCAAGGTACTCTCTCAATGTGTCATTGATTAATCTTTGAAAGGTGGTGAGGGCATTCTTGAGCTCAAACGGCATAACAGTGTATTTGTAGTGTTTGTATCTTGTTCAGAACGCCGTTTTTCATTCTTTGCCTTTCTTCATTTGTACTCAGTAGTAGGCTTCTTTCAAGTCTAGACTTGTGAACCACTTGACTCTGCCTAATCGGTCTTGCAACTCTTTGATCAACAGTAAGAAATAACTGTCTTGTTTAGTTATCTTGTTGAGTTGTCTGTAGTTGACACATAGTTGCTTTGTGCCATTCTTCTTTGATACAAACAGGATTGAGTATTCTGTCAATGACTTTGATGATCTGATGAATCCTCTTTTGAGATTCTCATCAAGGTAAGTTCTTATTTTCTTGAGTTAATCTTCACTCATTGAGTACAGTGACATTCACTTTGGTTGCTTGTCATTCAATAGCAATATTTTGTGATCTCATGACTTATGCTCTGATAAGCTCATTTCTGATTGTTCAGGGATCTCATATGCATCTATCATGATGTATAACTCTTTGCTGATTCAATTGATTCTTGAGTTCTTTTTGCGTAATCAGGGCATCTTTAGTATGACATCATACTTGATCAAATTGAGAACATCAAACGTCAACTCTTGTGAATCTTCTATTATTATGGCTTCAATGTGAACCTGGTCTGTTATTCACTTGAATTCTTTGTTGATCATATATACCTGCATAGGCTTCGGCGCTCACTGCAGCGCTAGTTCTAGCATTTCTATTGCTTGTTGTGAAATATAGTTGTCAGTTGCTTCTGAGTCTATCATTGCTTGAAGAAGTCTATTTCGTTCAACCTGAATGTCAACTCATATCTTATGGTTCTTGCTGTTCTTCTGAGACATTAAAAGCTTCTTGTTCTCTAGTCTCTTTGAGAAAGCTTGCAGTTTTTTGACTGTACTGCATTGCTTGCTCTTCTCTTGAGGTTCTGAAACCACTTTTGTACTGATCATATTCTCACTGAATCTGAATCTGAAGTGCTTTCACTTTACTCAGAAACTCAGATGACATATAGCCTCCTGAAAAGATTCATCAATCACTGTTTGATGTCAAATACCCTGTGAACAAACAGATCTTGATTTTGTGACTTCTAGTTTTTCACACAAGTTGTTTCAGTACTGAGTTGGTCATTGTTCATACTTCTTTCATCAACTTGTTAAGTTTCAAGCATGCTCTTGCTTCTTTTGTTTCTTTTTGTTGCTTTTTAAGGTCATCAACTTTCTTCTTGAGCTCTTTCTGCTGTTTTTCTAGCAGTTGTTGACACATCTCTCAGCGCTGATTCTCAGAGTACTCATGTCTTGTTTTGAGTCTCATGTCAACTTCTCAGTTGTTGACATTCTTTGAGTCTGCATTCAAATTCAGGGCTATTTAAATGCTATCACTGTAGTCTTCTTCTACCTGAGTTTCATGAGTATCAGTTTCTTTGATCTTGACTTTCTTTAGAATAGCTAATCCCTTCAGTTGACCTGTTGTGTTGTAATCGTTTTGTCTCTTCTTGAGTTTCTGTGAGTATCATTTGACTTTGTCTTTGCTGCTCATATGTGTTCAGCACATGTTGTCATAACAGACTGTTCAGCTCAAGGCGTCATGCACTATGTGTGTATTTGTTGCTGCAACTTCTTTTCTCTCTTGTTGAGGTTTCTTGCAGGTTCTTGCAAGATGTCTGAGCTTTTCACAGTTGTAACATTCATGAGTCTCTGCTCATTAAAGTTGAGGCTTATAGAGCTTGCTCATGCACTGTTCTTGCTTTACTTGTGGTTGCTGCTCACAGTGCTTCTCAATTGCGTTGAGGTTCATAGGGTCACCTCTTCTGAGAGTATAATGTCTTTTTCACATCTTTGATGTGTAGTGTTCTGTACGCTTCATCCGTCATTCTCATTGACAACTGTTGATGTTGATGAAGATATTGATCATATTCTGAAGCTCTTCAGATCGATTCATTTTGACTATTTCATCTTTGATAGTCTCATTGAGTTCCCAATAGTATTACAATACTAAAGCGTCATCGTCCCAATTCATTAGGGCTGCAATTCGCTGAAACTCTGCTGCATACTTGGCTGTTGACTTATTCATCTTTAGAATGTGAAGTCATCTTTCTGCTGCTCATTTTTCGTTGACTACCTTGAAGGCTCTTTGAAGCTCATCCTTGAACTTCTTATAGTTGCTGAATATGGATTTCTTATTGTTCATTTGTTTCTTCAGTGTCTTGTCAAGAAACTCATGCAGTTTGAGGTTAACTCAATTGAATGCTGCATCCTTGAGGTACAATACGGTAAACAGGCCTTTGTTCATCTTGAACCTAAACTTTGTCTGATTGAATTCAATATATAACTCAAGCTTGATCAAGAAGGCTTACAGCTTCCCTCTCTTGCCTGTGAATGCATTGAGTGTTGATATCTTGAGTACATCAATCATTTGCTGAAGGCCTTGAAGATTGACTTGACTTGTCAAAGCTGACTTCTGTGCACTGATTGTCATTCTTATATTGTAGGGGTGTTCAAAGTGTTACGTCCTGATCTGAGATGTCTTGAATATTAGAACTAAAGATTTGTGCTTGTTGATATAAAAGTCTCAGTGCGCGATGTAGAGTAAACCAGTAGTTGATAACTTGTATTGAGTTGAACACGATTGTTTCCATAAGAGAAACAATCCTTTCTATATAGAACAGAAGTCAACCCTCAAAGAGTTGACTCAACCTGTCAAGGGTCAACTTGACATTCTCATGATCAAGTCAATACTCAACTTGTTGTCTCATGCCGAAGATCACACAGTTCTTGTGTTTGACCCGTTCTGTTAGTTTTAACCGGGTATGGTCATAACAGTATGCAACAAGTCTGATTTCAATTTCTTTTTCTGACTGAGTTTTTGAAGCATTAGTGTAAATAGCTATGATACTAGTTCTGTAGAATTGTTCTATAGCTACATTATGTGCTTTTACTGCTTCTTCTTTTATAGATTTATTAATCTGAACTTTGTATGATACTTGTCAGTTTCATGGTGCATAATAGAAGTGATAAATATGTTCTACTAAGTTGCTATATTGTGATATCAATTTAAAAATTCTTTCAAGTTAAGACATCTTGCTAGATGTGACTGATAAAGGTGTTTAATCAACTTTTAATAGATAACCTAAGCTGAAGAACTGTTAAATAGCTATGTTAACTGAGTGATTCTTTACTAGTCTCTTAACCTGTACAGTGTATTTCTGAAGATTATTGTCTAGTTTAATAGAAGCAGAAGCTAGAGCTGTCTCTACTTTCATAGATACTATAGAAGCTGTTTTGAATATCTTTAAAATCTTTCATAATCTCAGGTTCTGAAGTTGTTAAAGTGATTTCTTTAGATGTTGTTGATCTTTTCATCATATTGCTGAATCATAGTCAGCTACACTAGTGACACATGCTAAGTATAGCTGTTTGATAGCTTATGCAGAGAGATCTTTTTCTGAGTTAGCTAGTTTAGCTAGTCTATAAAAGGTAGCTGTCACTTAAGCTACTCTCATAGATACATGTTGTTTGAAAGTTCTATTTGCATCAAATCAGATATTTAGTCATTTAACTGTTTCTTCTGATTTTACTATGTCACTGTTCAGTAAGATTAGCTCTGATGAGATTAACTTTATTTCTTTTAAGATTGTTCAGTGAAGTAATTCTGTCTTAAAGAGGTTGAACTGAATTGAACTGCTGACTGCTAGTTGATATATTCTTCTAGCTTCTCTTTCTAGTATTTTAACATTCTTTTTTAGACTAGTAAATGCTGTTGTCAGAGATATGTCATCTATATAAGACCTAAACAATACATTCTCAGTAGTGTTAAACAGATTTCTAATATAAATTAAAAAAAGAATTGATGATATTGAACTGTCTTGTGAGATTTCAGACTCTACAGCAGAGAATTCTTCTGTTTGATTGTCAAAAGAAAGATGTAAAAGTCAGTCTTGTAAAAATGAGCTTACTCATGCTATTAAGCTACTGAGTAGCTGTAGCTTTTGAAGTATAGCTAATAGTCAGTTTTTAGAGACATGATTAAAAGCACTCTTAACATTTAGAAAAAGAGTCAAGATTTTATGCTTTAACTTCTTGTTTTTGTTGACTTAATTTAACAGAAGTAGTGCTGCATCTATAGTTAACTTACTAAGTCTATCACTGATCTAAGAAGAATGTAGTAAACTAGTAGTCTCAGCTAAATAAGAAAGTCTTTTCTAAACAGTTTAGTAGAGAGATAACTCTGTAAGCTTTTGAGATAAAGTAGTTAAATTTGTCTAGCTTCTTAAGAATTGTGTCAGTAGCTTGTTTTAACACTTTGAGTGATATCTGATATTTAGTAAATTTGCATATAGTTTATCAAAAAGGTTCAAAATAGCTTTGTACAATATAGCTATAATCTCTTGTGTGATCTTGTCTGATTCTGATGTTTTGTCTTTCACTGTAGTAGTAAAGCAAGCTTTCTTTAGCTCTATAGTACTAAGCACTGATCAGTCTCATTCTGTAGAGGCTGTATAGTTTTCTCAGTTGACATTTGCTGAAATAGAAGGTTTTAAGAAGAGTGTTGATTGAAAGATTGATGCTTTGTCTTGAAATGAGTCTATTAGTACTTCTGCAGAGCTAGTAATAGATGATATCTTCTTGATTCTTCTATCTCTCATATATGACATTGCTTTGAAAATTGTTATAGTATCTTTCTTCTTTAAAAAGATGTTTCAGTGATCTTTCTTTACTAGCTGAATCACTTAAAAGTACTTATTTTTTAACTGAAGATATAGTTGTCTAGACTTGTAGCTGTTTTCTAGTAGTCTTTAATTCTAAATCATGATTTTTTGAAGTTCTTTTAGCTCAGAGATTTATCAAGACTTTGATCTAGCACTGAGTTGAATTGTCAGAATGCTAGCTTTTGCAGCAGTGATAATGATAGACATAAGTTTGATAAAGATGTTCTTAAGGGTCTTTATATCATTTGAGTATAGATCTAGCACCTCAAAATCAGATCAACTAAGCTGTTACAGAGTTGAAGTAAAGAGGTCTCAGTTTGCTTGCTTAATATTGAAACTCACTTAAGCAGCTGAATTATTAACTAGTTCTTTCTCATCTTCTGTGATAGTGAAAAGAACACCTTTATGATCTGAATCTACATCAGATAATACTTATCAATCTTCTATTCTACTAGCTAAGAAACTTAAGACAAAAGAAAAATCTAAGACACATAAGTGATTTAAATCAGATCAAAAGTAAGTGCTTTCTTTAAAGATGTTTAGTATAGCTAGTTCTTGCTCTTTCATTCAGTCTATTAACTTTTCTGAGTTAGATGTAGATCTTGCTGTCAGTTCTCAGAGAGGATGATGAAGGTTAAAATCTTCTACTATAATCAATTTAAAAAAAAGTGTGAAGTTGTAAAGAAATCATTATAGTGTATATTCACACTCTAGGTCAAAATCCAGATCTTTCTTATTGTATATATTAATCACTTACACTTTCTTCTCTTTCTCTGATATATTTACAATTAGAACATCTGTATCATTAAATAAGATTGATAATATGTTAACAACTGAAGTGTAGTTTTTAAAGACATAGGTTAAGGTTTTAGATCATAATTCAGTTCAGACTGATAGTATTTAAAAAAAGCTTTGATGACTAACTGATTGAGCTGTGCTAAAATTGTCTAAATCTGATAAGATTCATGATTTCTGTATAAATAAGATATTGACTTATAGCTCTATAGCTACTTAAAGTGCACTTTCAGTAGTCAGTAAACTTCAGTTCAGATTTACTTATAGAATCTTTATATTACTCTCAATCATGAGTTGTAGTAAAAGTCTGTGAAAAGGGTACTGTCAGTTCTGCACTTATATTTGTAGTAGCTGATTTAGCTTTTATAGCTATTAGAACTTCACATGTTCTTGAGTTAGCAGAGTAAGTTTTTTTACAGTTTAAGCTCTTAGGTTCTAGATGTTTGCAATTAGTAGTTGATTTGCAGATATTACATCTGTGTTGTTTCATACTATGAGGTTTGACACAAAATTAACAAATTGACTTCTTTCAACAGTAGATTTTAAGATGTTTAAAACCTTAACATATCTGACATTAAGTTGTAGACACTGTTAAGTATAGCTTTTCAACTCATACACTAATGTCAGCTATATAGAGTCTGTTTTTAATAGCTTTACTAGCTTCTTCTTCTGTAGCAAAAGCTATTGCTACAGATTCTGATCTTTAAGTTGCTCTTTTGCTAGCTGATGACATTCAGTAGAGTTTACTGATAGGTATAAAATCTTTGTTAAAAGTCTTGATTTCTTTCACTATCATATTCATTTCTTTTGAGCAGTTAAAGTTTATTGTCAGAATATTATGTGCTATAACTTTAAATCATGATTGATCTTTCTGAAATCTTGTGTGTAGTACTATAGTCTTTCAAATCAATTTCTTTTCAACTAAAAAGTTCACTGTAAAGCTGAGTGTTGTAGTAAGTACTATGTTCTTATTGAGTAAAGATTGAGTGACTGATGCTACTACTGAGCTCTTGATACTCTTTGTTAAAAAGACAGCATTAAGTTGATTTCAGATCTGTAAAGATAAGTATGAGAAGTTGCTGCTAGTTAATTGAATGAGAACTAATCTTTGAGACACTTTGTTAATTGACTTCAGTCTGAGCTTAATAGGTTTTAAAGCTTTTTTAGTGACTAGGTTTCACTCTGATTGAATTGCTTAACTAGCTATAATAACTAATGTCAGTGTTGATTTCTGAAGAATTTGAGTAGGTTGAATTTGAGTAGGTTGACATTTTGTAGGTTGAGGTTAACTTTAAGTGAGTTTAGCTAGTTGTCTAGCTCTGACTTTGAGTCTCTTTACAGAGATATTTAAGCTAGCTACCTGAGTAGCTACTACTTTAAAAGCAGACTGAACTTTTTCAGTTTCTGTAAATTCTCTGAATATCTCTAAAAGGTTTAAGAGTCTTGATTGCTCTCTGTATGCCTTAGTTAGTAAAGATGCTTTTATTACTAGCTCTTTAGCACTAGCAATAGTCTTCTGAACAGTCTTTAAGTCTTGATTTGCAGTTCTTTGAGTTTTACTAGAATATCTATCTGTAGTGTTTACTCTTTTTCTAATAATAGGTCTGAGTGAATTGATGTTTAAGGCTGAAAATAAG
>JAABUP010004126.1_pt1 | contig 24277 bp, 23 predicted proteins | sample 5559201 | NCBI WGS metagenome assembly JAABUP01 (sample SAMN10711887, study PRJNA513373) | rock metagenome | isolation source: Antarctica rocks | place: Antarctica
CGCGGGAGGAGCGTATATACCGAGGAAGTACTAAAAGAGGCGGAATATATAAAGGTACGAACGATCCGTAAGGCTAAAGTACTCGCGTTCCGAGAAGGCGTCTATAAGGTATCCTTAAAACCTACGGGGGTATAGAGGCTAGCTAGATAGGGCCGAGAAAAGAGTAGAAAGCTAAAAGAACTTCCTTAGTTTCTAGCGATAAAGGATAGAACGGGGGGAAAGGCTATAGACTTCGATAGTAAGGTAAGAGCGCTAAGGAAGACCCTTTTCCCTCCGCCTCCCTAGGTAGACCTAGGGGATATTACGACGGTAAGGTACCTAGTACCGATAGAGCTCCTATACGTAGTTATAATACGCGAGGTAAGTAAGGCGATCTAGAACCCGGCCGTAGATAAGGCCCTAGGTAGAATAGGGATCCCGAACCGATTCTTAAGGTTACTAACGGGAGAGCCGATTATAGGCGCTATTATATACCTATTTTAGGCTTATATAGAGGTAGGCTATTACCCTACCTAGTTTAAAGAGGCGAATACGGTAATTCTAAAGAAACTAGCGAAGAAGGATTATTTAGAGCCTAAATTATATAGGCTAATTATACTCCTCGATACGCTAGGAAAAGCGTTAGAGATAGTAGTTTTAAGAAAGCTTAGCGACCTAGCGGAGAAATACTACTTACTCCTACTATAATAGATAGGAGCGCGAAGGAAACGCTCGGTCGAGACGGCCCTTAAGGCCCTAACGGATATAGTCTATATAGTATAGAACTATAGTAAAGGCGGTAATAAGAGGAAGGTAGCTAGCCTACTATCTCTCGACGTAGTAGGCGCCTTCGATAACGTTTCCTATAAGAGGCTCCTCTATAATCTACGGATAAAAAGTACGCTAACCTTTATTACTAAATAGGTCGTAAGTTTCCTATCGGATAGGAAGATATTAATTACCCTTAAAGGTAAGACTAGTAAGCTAGAAGAGGTCGAAATAGGAATCCCTTAAGGCTTACTAATTTTACCGGTACTATTTCTATTCTTTAATATATCGCTCCTTAAGGAATACGCTAGGACTAGGCTTCCAATATAGGTAGGAGGCTTTATCGACGATATCTACTTACTAGTATATAGCGAGTCTACTAAGGCTAACTATAAGTACCTAGAGAGAGTATATAATATCTACCTATATTAGGTACGAACCTATAGGGCGGCGTTCGCCCCCTAAAAGTATAAGCTAATATACCTATTACGGACCCCGAAGAAATTTAATATAAAGATAGTAATTAACTTTAATAATATAGTAATAGAACTAGGATTAAGCTTACGAGTCCTAGGTCTATATATCGACTCTAAACTACGTTAGAGCCCCTATATCGCCTAGCTAAAGGCGAGGGCGGCTACCTAGACTAGAGCTATTAACTATATAGCGGGGTCGACTTAGGGAGCGACCCGTAAGAAGTATAGGCTAGTATATAGTATAGTAGTAAAACTAATACTAACATTTACCGCCCCGATCTAGTACCAGCCCCGAGGCACGAGTAAAGCGTCGAAAACGCCCGCGTAGCGGCACGATAGATAGTAGAGACTAGGGTAATCGCATCCTTCTCGCTAGTAGGGGAGTAACTAGCAAAGTCGAGGCTCCTACGGGGCATCGAGAAGGAAATCCTAATAAGGAAAAAGAGGAAGAAGAAGAAGAAGAAAAACGCGGGGGCTAAAGGGGTAATAACCGCCCCGAGACTAACCGCGTAAATCTAACTATCTTAATTACTACCGGCCGTAAAGCGGTAGTTCGGACTATAACTTACTAATACGTAAGAATAGGAACTAATATAAGTTCCTACCGTAGTATAAGGGACCTAGCGGCACCGCCGCGGGGTTAATAATTAGTAAATTATATAGATAAGAGGGAGTTTTTAACTAGAGCGTAGGCTTAACGGTTTCTCTAGCGGCTAACGAGCACGTCTAATACTCGGTAGTAGAAGGTATAAGAAATACCCTTATTAATAATATAGTTTTACTAGAGTAGGCGTATAAATAATTAAATTAAATTAAATTAAGTTCGATAGTACTAATTTTATAAACTTTAACTAGTGTATTATTAGTAATAATAATATTCTTATTAGTTAATAGTCGATAGGTCTTCTTATTAAAGAGGGAGATATCGTAAGTAATATAGACGTCTACTATAGAGTCTATCTACTAATTATTATCCTTCGGCTTCTTAGTATAGGCCTTCTTAGCGATTTACTTTCTCGTAGATAATAATAGCTAAATTTACTTTATTTTAAATATATAGACGACCTTATAGGCTTTCGACTCTTTACTCCTATTAGTTATATTAGTCTTACGTATTTTCTTCTTATTTTTAGGGAGAAGGTACTCCTTATCTATAGGGCACGTCTACTAATTAGGACGGTTATCCTTATTAAGGATAAAGTAGTCCTTCTTCTTATAGCTAGGGATTTCGCAAGTATTATAGTATAGATTAGATTTACTAGTAGTATTTCTTCTACTACGGCCTCTAAAACGGCTACTACGGCTACGTTTACTCTAGCGACCTCGATTATTATCGAGCTTCTTCGCTATATAAGCGTCTATTTTTATTATTTCTTCTTAAATATACCTCTCCGGTTCCTAGAGTTCGAATAGTATATCCTCTATTATAAGTTCAATTTTATTCTATTTAGCTATATATAGGAGGATTATTACTAGTAGTCTAAGGTTCTTATTAAGACGAGATTAGAAAATACTAGTAAGTATCTAGTCGGGTATAGTTAGCCCTATATCGATAAGTTTCTTCTCGTTAAGTCTAATATACTAGGCGTAATTATCTAGAGACTCGAATTATTTCTAAGTCGACCTAGTAATATTTACTAGGTAGTTATTTACTAAGTTTTTATCCTTTAAACTATAATAGTTTCGGAGTATTATAGCTATTCTAGTAGCGTTTATAACTCTAGTTATATAGACCTTAGGTTTCGACTCGACCGATAGTATAATAAGAGTATAAGTAAGTAGGTGTTTATTATTAAACTTCTCTTAGTCTTTCTCCTACGACGCTTTATTACGTCGGTATACTTCTTAAGTAGCGGTTAAAGAGTTATTACTAGGTCGTATAGGCTTTATTAATTATTTCTTAATTCTAATAACCTATTTCTATAACCTATTAACGATAAGGTATTATTTTACGTCCTCGCTCTATAAGTTAAAATTAGAAACCCCTTTTAACTTAGGAAACTCCCTATAACCTTTCCCTATAATAGGTAACTATAGATAGTTTATTATTATAGTAGTAGAGGTGTATCGATAATATTTATCGATTTATGGAATTTTAGATTTTTAGTATTAATAAATAGTATCGAATTTTTCGACTCGCAATTAGCGATAACGGGGTCTAATCTTAATAATTAGACTTAATAGGCGTTATAGCCCGGGTTTATAACCCTTTAGAATAGGTTTAATAGATAGTTAGTAGGAATATTATAAGGTTGTCTATTATTAATCTATAGAGGTACGAGAGGTTAACTATATATAGAGCGATCCCGCACCTCAGCCCTATAGGGCTGAGTGTCATCTATTAGGCTAATGAGAAGTATATTAATATTATATTCTAACGCTTTTAACTTCTTAGCGTCGAGCCGAAGAATAAATCCTATCCCTAGCGACTTTTCGGAGTAACTGCGCGAGTTCCTAGATATTAATAAATAGCGCACCTTATCCCCCTAAATTCGGTCGACGTATATCGCTTCTACTATTCTATTAGATACGTACTCTCTAGGGATGCACTATAAGATCGTATCCTATTATCCTTCCGCCTCTTACTCTTATTCCTACTAATCCTACGGAATAGTATACTAACTCTACTAGACTTTAATCTAGAATATATTTTCGATAGCCTCTATAAACTACTATATCTCTAGGCGTTTAGGGACGTATATAAGAAATTATCGATTGTAAAGTATTATATTCTAGCCGTTAGAAGGAAATTCACCGACCTCTTCTCGTCTATATAAATATCTATAAAGTCTACTATAATAATTTATCGTAGTACTCTATATAACCTAAATACGCTATAGATATAGGTCCGAAATAACCGGATATACTTCTCATATCTCTCGCGGAGGCCGGAGAGGATACTAACCTATAGATATAGTATCTACGTTACCTATATACGAATTTTTGGTCGGCTAATCTCGGAAGTTAAATACGCCTACTCGATTGAAGAGTGCCTCTTATACTCCCTCGGCTCGCTTAAGACTACTTTAAAGCCACCGATAGCTAGGCTTCGTATTATAAGCGTCGACGGTGGCGGTAGCCGTGTAGCGATCCTAATACAGTTTCTAGGCTTCTTATAGGATGCCTTCGGCCCCGATTACCTTATATAAGATTTTTTTAATCTCGCTTTCGGTACTAGCTTAGGTAGGAGTTATAACCTCCGGGATAGAGTTCCTAGCTAACCTCGTAGGTGGACTCCTCGTTCTAGGCCTCTTTATTTACCGGTGGAGTATACCGCAGTGTAAATCGATATTCGATACCCTCTCTCGAGAGGTTTTTAGTCCCTCCTCCCGGACCTATACTAATTTTTGTCGCTATATACGTCGCCTCTTACGGTGTTAGGTTTCCGACGGGTACTACGATGCCGGCGTCTTAGAGCGAATATTTCGATCGAACTTTAGGCCCTCCTAAAGACTCTTCAGCGCGAAATCCTCGAGGATAATAACTAAGGTTACCGTCACAGCGACGACGATATCGGATACTTCACTAGTAATATTATTAAACTATAACGGCGTACGGACGCGGTAGTCTAAATATAGTACGTACTCTCGAGGATGTCGGAGCCGCTCGGTTAATACTTAAGTAACCTAGGCTATAGACACCTTCGGCCGGCGAGTGTTAATAACGAACCCTTTATACAGGAAGCGTAGGTTTCCGGATCCTGCCGTGCCGAGAAAACGCTGATCTCAGGGCAGATATAGAGTAACGACGGTAGCTCCTAGGTGAGCTAGTCTATCCGTATTTCCGCTGAGTACGCTGATCAGTTGCACTGCTTCAGGTAGTTCAAGATTCCATTCGGCCAAGACATGTGCCGTTGACGGAGAAGATGGAGGCTTCGTTGCTGGCGACGACGGGGTTCTAGGAGACAGCGACCTAGGGGAAGCATGCTCCATAGTATAGGAGGGCTAGGTGAGAGCGAGAGCCATATACGACGTTGGTGGGGTAAGATAATAGATGTTATTGGTATGATGAGTTGCAGAAGGTCTGGTCGTAAAATATTTCGCCCGATAGCCCTATAGCCCAATAGGGCTGTTCATTTGGGGGGTTTGTTCAGTTGGGGGGTTAACCCTTCTACGCGATCTTTCTGCCGTAGAGCCGTCTAGAGATGAAATATTTTTACACCTGAAATGAGCACCTTATAATTGAGTGTTACTCATATCGTTTTAACTAGTCAGATCATACTTCAATGTTCGATAATATACAAAATCGCGGTATGTGACGAGTTCTGTTAAGAGAAAGAAGATGCAGACTTGTTGTACTTTAAATTCTAGCTTCGCAGTCCCGCAATCTGTGAAGACGGTATCCTGTATGTAAAATACGACGCTAACGATGACATTTTTCAAACCAAATATCATAAGTAGCTCAGGGTATCATATCATATCACGTCTTTCCCCCCAAAAAACCCTCCAACAGAAGAAAAACAGTTCTACGCATCAGAATATTCCACACTGCTTTTGCCCGACTCGCTGGACCGTGATAAAGATTGTTGGTCAAACGGAGACAGAGAGCTAGATCGTCGTCCACCGCGAATTTTCTCAAAACTCTGCCCGGATTTCTTCAACCCATAAGTTCGCTCGAGGAAGTCTAATGTGAATCGTTGCACGGCTTTGTAGATCTCCTCCAGTGCTAATTTTTGACGATTGTGGAACATTTCCGCATGGAAGCCTCGGACTCTCGTCATGGTTTCTGGAAGTTGGACGGAGCTTGGAAAGTCGTGTCTGCTTAGGATGGCAAGGGTTTTGTCCCTGTTGCCCTCTGCTGCTTGGCGGTTTGCGATTGTTTGGAGGTTTTCTTCTAGATATTGCGGAAAGGAAGGAGAGTTCAGATAAATGATGTGATCAAATTCGAGCACGTCCTGGAATCGAAAATTGGCGGATTGCTGCTCCCATTTAGGGATCTCTACCTTCTTCCGAATCATAAGGTCTCTCATCAAGGCGTCTATTGCCAGGGTATTAGTTCCTCCGCTTTCGTGAATACGCCATTCATTGGATCGAACGGTGTCAACGTGCTCCCTGACAATACTATTGGACTTCGTCAAAGACCGCAGGTAAGCATGTGCGAGCTTCGATATGCCTTGATAAAAGTCAGCATAGAGGGGCGTGGTAAAGGCTGCTGCTTACATAAAAGGGTTCGATCGACCATGAGGACCATATGACGCGGCCCACGGGATCCAATCGTAGAAGCATCCACGGAGTGACGATAGGCATATACGCTGCCACTATTCACACTGGACGGGGTGAAGTGCTTCAGACGGCTGTCAATTCCCTCAATATTTCCTGAACCATCACTTGGCTGATTCTTGACAATGTTGAAGGGCACAGCAAAAGACACTCGTGGGACGGTAGGAACGGAACCAGATATGCTCTTCCCTGGTAGATCTTCCACTGCACTTTGGTACTGCGAAGAGTTTGCGGTTGTGAAGCTTAAATTTCCCGCGCTTGACATTGTTGAAACCCTTGAAGGGCCTCTGGGCGAGGAATCCAGAGCGGACATACGCCTGGAGAGTGACTCGAGATCTTCTTTATCGTTACTGGACTCGACAATTGAGACGACTTCGTCCAAAGAAATAGCGTCAGCATTTGTACTACTGAGTAGGTTTTTGAGGAAAATCTTAACTGCAAGCTTATTCTCGTATATGTCTGTCCTCGATATGCCATCTGCCGCTAGCTCATCTTCAAGTTCTCCCCAGACAGAATTATCAATCTTTTCGTCAATGGACACGACGGAAGGGGGTCGTCGACCCTCTCGGACTTCCTTGACTAATTCTAGAAGAGTGCGCTCCATTTGCGCAATGGTACCACGAGACAAACCTTTGATAGCAGTCGCGTAGAAAGTCAACTCATGGCGATATTTGCCCAAATCTTCGGTCGCCAGCTTGAACTGGTTGTAGATCCTTCTCTGCCTCCTCGTATGACCTTCGTATTTCTTTATCATAGCCTCAAGCCGCTTCAGTACATCTTTCATGTTATCGACCAACACCAAGAACTCTTGCTTTCGGTGGGCACCCCGTAGATTGAGTATGGATTTCTCATTGCAAGCTTCATCCTGAAGCTCTTCAAAGAGTATGTGGACTGTGCTGTGATGATAAGGACCATGTGTGAGCTATAATGCCGGCTCGAAAAGAGATGGAAGATTGGGAGAAGGTGAGTTGATGCTCACAGCGCTTCCTTGGTAACGTCTTTGAAGTCATCAGTCGCACCTTTGCAAGAGCGATATACGGTCCAGGCAAGATTTCCAACGGCTATGAAATCTCCAACACCGGACCCGAATGACATGCTTGCTGCTTCGATATAGCTTCAGCTAGCTTTGAGCAATGAGGCAATCTCCAAGGCACTGATAAGTCTGCAGACATTGTACAAGGTGCATAGGTAGTAAGACAGTCACAATGTAATTCATAAGTCACATCACGAAAGAAGAGCAAGGAGACCATAGATATCGGAAGGAGTGTGTCTCCATGTTTGTTGATGCTGGAGACCGATCCCCAGTCAGCCTGACTCTGTGTAGATCTAGACCCTGGGCACATATTTCTGCAATTGAGCACTTTGAAACGTAAATCATATTGCGGCTGGTGTGAAGATTCCTTCACATGATAATGTACGCAGACCTACCAATGCGGCACAGGAATGTAGAAGGCGAAATCGGTAAATGCCCAGGCACAATCTTCGCTCATGGTCAAAGATTAACTAAAAGGCTGACGGGACGTAGTGATTTTTGGGCTTTCTTTTCAGCTAGCTCTAGCGCCTGGTATTTTTCGTAAAGATACAACGCTTGTGATTTTATTGAAGTGCATTTCTTTTCGGAAATAGACCTTCATTCTCCAAATGATAATATTCATTTGGGATTTTTTGGTCTGCGGCGCGGTGGGGTTGGTAATAGAATACTAGGAGGTATTTAGCCTGATATGAGATTGCAGGACAATTTGCAGAAGACGAAGATACGGGGAATGTCCACCAGGTTCAACGTGTGCGGGGATGACAATGAAATATATAGGGAAGGAATGGACACCCCTACACTTTTAGTTTGGAAAAAAAGGGGTGGAATCAACAGAAAGTGAACATAAGTCTGAGATCAACAATTTGGGGAAAAGAAAGCGATGAGTTTGCAAATATGAGGGATTGTAGTAAAGCAAGATGTTTAAATTGTATCTATCACTCAGCTAAAAAGTTTGTCAAGAACATTGGTGTCATGAATAGGTATCTCAGCTCCCAGCAAACCGACCGAAAACAATAAGGACACCGAAAAGGTCTCATGCTCGCTTCTAGCGCTAAAGAACAGCAAATAAAGACTCATCCGAAAAGAGGTATATAGCGGTGATATAGCAAGATTATCATTCCGAGATGGCTGCAGCATTATGCCCTGCCACTGACCTTCCTCCAAAAGCGTCTGACGACACCACGATCTTTGGGCATCGTATCCCAAATATCAGCTTCCTTCTTCGTGGGCGGTAGATGCTCTAGTGCTAATGGGTCGTCGCCTGTGGTGTGGGCGTACAGCGCCTTCTCGTCGGCCCGCAGGTCTGGCCGAGTGAGCGTCATTCGCAATGTCATTTCTCTGCTCCCGGCTAGAAGTTGGACGAAGGGATCGCTGGTGTGGTGTCTGATTGTAGGTTTGGAGAATAGGGTGTTGCTTGAGCCTGAGGATGTGGCTACTGATGGGGAAAGGAGGGTGGCGTCTGTGTGGAATGCGGAGTCGACGGGAGTGTGGGGGTGATCGCGCTCGGGGAGACTTGCAGCATCGTCGTCGGAAGAGGAGTCGTAGTCGAAGAGCGAGGGACTGTCGTCGTGGAGGAAGGTTTTGCAAGGGGCGGTCGCGTGGGAGCGGGAGAGAGAAGGGCGGTGGAGGGGCAGCAGGAGGGAATCTTTGTCGTCGAGGGAGGGGAAACCGAATTCGATTGCCTCATCGAACTTTTGGGGGGATGCAAGGTAGACGCGAAGTTTGAGGCGGGCTTCGGGATCTTGGTAGTGGCGGGCTGAGGGCTCGATTGTGGAGACCGAAGGATGGGCTGTGTGAGTTGGTGAGTATTGCCTAGGAATAAGATGTTGGTGAACGTTTTGTGGGACCGGAAGTGTCGGGACGGGCGGTGGTGGAGAGGTATCGATGGGAAAAGGTTTGGGCGGCGAGGAGGCGTTTGCACCGAATGGTAGCGAGCTGAGGGATAGTGCTCTTCGAAATGAGGGCCCACGCCCAGACGACCTCTTATTGTTGTCCGCTGCCTTGTTGATAAACTCGTGGTAGTCGTCCAATTGCAGTCTCGAGTCCAGGTCCACCTTGTTGTCATCGTCAAACCATATCATCGATTCGTCCATGTCGACGGCCGAGTCCACGGGCTGATCGAAGTCGAATGTGCTCAAGGAAGATAGACTCGAGAAGGAAGAGGTGCGTAATGTCGGCACACTGCGGTTGGCCTCACGACTAAGCTTGTAAATTTCCTGTTCAAATTTCTCGTCCGCAGCGTCGGGAACCACGATATCCGTCTTTCCCAACAACAGATGGCGCTCTTCCTTGGTAAAATGCCTCCTTTGAACCTTCTCAGGAAGCCTGAGGAACCACTGGGCATCCGAGTGCGAATATGTGTCGTTTGCAGGCGAAGAGGTCTTCCTTCTGAATGCAGGATTTTTAAAATAGCTCGAGTTCCGACGAACCAATGTCGGACGCGATGACGTTGTTGAGACGCGCTTGCAGAATTTCAAAGTGCCATAGGTGCTGCTCAACGAGGGCCCTTGGTTGGTTCTTGAAGTGGAGATTTGGGCAAATCTACGTCGTTCGAGAGAGGAAAAACACTGCTCATGAAAGGGCGAGTCAGCGAAATGGTGATCGACATTGGCGTCCTTGGGAGAATGCCCCAAGTAGAGTGTTTTGCAAGTGTTTGACGTTGGAATGTACTGAAGCTCTGCTGTTCACGTACCTTGCGTTGGACTGCTGGAGGGAAATTCCCCCAGTCATCATTGGTATTCAAGGGCGAGAGCATTTCGTAATTGGACCCCAATGTCCTCGGTCTTGGCATTGCGGTTGGTGTTCTCCTGGCGGGTGGTATGTGCACCAGTTCGCTAGCAACTCAACGGACTCGACCCCGTCTCTCTACCAATTGAAGTACGAAGGGAGAGGACGTCGTAGAGAGGGACAACAGACGGTGGGAGAAGATGGCTACAACGTCTGAGGGGGAGCGAAGCCATTAATATTCTACGACTATCGCTGCCCTGCCGACGGGCTGGGGGAATCCCTTTGATGCACAGCTGAGGATCAGCCGTGGAGGCACGTTGAAACGTATCTTGGTGCGCTGTTTGCTATTTGCCTTAATCTGCCCTTAGCTTCGGCGACAAGGTACGACTCGCGAATCTACTTGTACGTTCACCAGTAAAAGAAATAGGGTTGGGACGGGAAGCAGGCGTTTGCAAGGCTCCTAGCATACCAAGTCTGGACAGCATCCCAACTCGATGTCTGCGGCCTGCTTCTGGTCCACCGTTTGCTGCATGGCGTTGAAGTGGAGCGAAATCCATAGGCTCACGGGGTGACAGCACTGGCAGATCACGATGAGGATCCACTACTAGCATGTCTGGTTTCGGCGGTATTCAACATGTGGCACACTCGGCACACTCACTACTTCATCCCCATCCCCGGCTCCGCATGCCACCTAGCTAGGCGCTCCTTTGGTGACCTAGGGCGATCATTCTCATGCAAGGAACGAGGCACGAGCGACGCTACCTCTTGCCTGCAGTAGTGGCTGCTCTAGGGCCCCATCGGCCCAGGAAGATCAAGTTGACAGGCTTAGGGCATGGCTCCAGCTTTGAGCTTTGAGCTTTGGGGAAATTGATCGCCCGTCGACTCCGATCTTTTTGATCTGGATTCAAGGCATGCCGTGGACGGGACTGGCACCTGCGATGTACTCAAATCCTAGCATTCCGACGGGAGACACACGCAATCAAGAGGGACATCATCATTAGGTATTTCCAAATTGAGAGATGAGCAATACTATGTTGAGAATGTTTCATACTCCGCGCAATTATCATAAACAGCGCACGGCTGCAGTGTCTCGGACGGTAAAAATGCAAACAGCACGAGGCAGGGGTAAAATTTCATGAAGCATATGGCCCACCGCATACTGGGCCTTCCGAGCAGTTCGATGACCTCAATGGGCGCAATATTCATGCCGCGAAGGTGCCACCCTGCCTGAACGCGGTCAAATACAGAAATCCCAAAGCTCTCATTGGGTACTTCCTGCACCTTGAGGCACATATTGAGGCCCATTGAGGCACATTTGGGGGCAAGAAATGCCTAGGGGGCGCCAATTTAGGGCTTCGCTTATTGGGTACCGCGTGGCCTACCAGGAATTCGACGTTGTGAGCAGATTCGTGCTACCCTCGTACCTGCCGCCGCCATAAGGCACCATCACTACTACTACCTGAGTCTTGGTATTCTACGGCTTGCAGATTCCCGCATATTGATATCAAGCTGCCAAGATCCCAGACGATTCTTACGTGATACCGCTGCTAGGACCTTACTAATTCAAGCAAGATGGCCTCCTCTGGCCGCAAGTTCTCCGTCAGCAAGGGTCCTAGCTCAAAGTAAATCCTTCAGCAAACATACACTGAATCTTGGGGATCTCATTTCATTGACTTCTTGGCAGTGAGCTGGGCTCGAAGATTCACCGCCAATTTCGCAATGCACACGAAGGCCACCGTCCCCATGCCGGGCTTGACCCCTCACGAGCGAGTACCGGCGTCGTCTGGTGCACTGAGCGAGCAGTCGAACATGGCTTTGCCGATGCTCCTAATGATTGGGCCAACCTTGGCCAGGGGGCTCCTGAAGTAGATGATGACATTGAAGGCAGCTTTGAGCGTCCCAAGCAGATTGATGTGTCTATGACCGGTCGAGAGTATGGACCAACTGCCGGGATCAAGCCATTGAGGGTTGCCATCGCCAACCTGTACAATGCCCATCACCGACAGGGAAAGGAGAGCCAGTATACGTGGGAGAATGTTGCTGTCGTCCCTGGTGGAAGGGCTGGCCTGATTCGCATTGCCGCTGTCCTGAACAATGCCTACTTGGGTATCATTCACCCTACACTGATCTAGTTGTGGTCTCTTAATGCTGTCCAGGTTTCTTCATTCCGGACTACACTGCTTACAATGAGATGCTGAGTCTTTTCCGAAACGTAGGTGATCACTTGCACTTCTAGAGTCCTTGCGTTGTTTTCTTTTTGAGTCGCATTTCTACGAAAAGACAGATAAGATTCTTTCCTTGATGCAGCAATAAAGATGATGAAGATAGTTCTGGACACTCTACTCATTCTATACAGTTTGCTGCAATCCCATCACCACTTTCAGAAGACGATGGCTATCACATCCACCCCGAAAAAATCGCAGAGGAAATCTCCCGCGGAACCTCCGTAATCTTAACCTCAAATCCTCGCAACCCTACAGGTCAAGTAGTCAAGAACCCGGAGCTTGCACAAATCCAAGACATCGCGCGAGGTAACAATTTTGCCATGCATCTCACAACAAGTCCCGTAAATCTAACATTCCCCTAGACCGTGCAACCCTCATCATGGACGAGTTCTACGGCGGCTACAACTACACTTCTAACTGCGACGGCACCACCGTCTCCGCCGCCGACAACATCATCGACGTAGACGAAGACGATGTCCTCCTCATCGACGGCCTTACCAAGCGTTTCCGTCTCCCAGGCTGGGTAAGACCCCCTTTCCCACAAAAGCCCCCGAATCCGCCCAGCTAACCACCTTCCAGCGCGTCGCCTGGATCGTCGGCCCCAAAGAATTCATCAAAGCAATCGGCAGCTGCGGCTCCTACCTCGACGGGGGCACCAACGTCCCCTTCCAAGAAGCCGCCATCCCCATGCTCGAGCCCGACCGCGTGCTGACAGAAATGAAAGCGCTGCAGCGTCATTTCAGAGACAAGCGCGACTATGTGCTTGGTAGGCTCAAGGAGCTCGGGTTCAAGATTAAGAATGTGCCGGATAGTACGTTTTATATCTGGTTGGATCTGAGTGCGTTGCCGGAGGGGATTAATGATGGGTTGAATTTCTTTCAGAAGTGTCTGGAAGAGAAGGTTATTGGTGAGTTTTCCTCTTTTGGGATCGTTGGGGGCAGCGGTTGTTAACTGGTGGTTGTGAAGTTGTCCCGGGTATCTTTTTCGATCTGAACCCGGCGAAAAGAAGGGATTTGTTCGATAGTCCTTGCCACCACTTCATCCGCCTATCCTACGGCCCGCGCATGGAGGTGCTGAAGAAAGGTCTGGATGGGTTCGAAAGAGTTATTAAGAAGTAGGTAACATCCCAAACTCTCCTCTATTTCCTCGCTTGGTGGGAAGGGAACGAGACTCATGTTTTGAGTAGGGCTGATGCTATGTATCCAAAGAAATCATAAACCGGTGAGTGTGGCGTAGATGCATGAGATTTGGCAAGTGACAATGTGAGACTGGGTGCTTGGCGGTGAAAACATTTGCATCCAGGTAGGAAGGTCGAAAGAGCGCTTATGTGACTGTCATTTGCAACAGATTCGACACAGAATAGAATCAAAAACAAGGATCATGCAATTTTGGAGACAGCCACAATAGTGCGGCATCGCAAACGAGCTTCAACATTTTGGTATCTATATGCTTGTCTACGTGAATTCATCTCGATAATGCGATGTCATCAATCCTGCCGACAATTAGTCAAAGTCCCCACAGGTGGATAATCAAGAAAACATACCTCAAAATCATCTTCACCGTCTCAGCCGCCAGCTCCACGGCACTTGTACTCACTAAAAGCGGCTGCAACACATTCTCCTCCTGCATATTATTCTTGACCCCCCCACTCCGAATACTAACCCCGGCATTCTTCTCCCCAAACTCATGTCTATGGCGCAGATCCGTAACGACCCGTATACTATTCAGTCCCGCGTTTTCCGCCAGAGTCGTGGGGATGACTTCCATTGCGTCCGCAAACGCTTTCCAACATATCGCTTCTGTGCCGGTGAGTTCGCGGGATTTGGTGGAGAGGGTGTTTGCGATGGTTATTTCGGGGGCGCCGCCGCCGGCGATGAGGGCTTTCTTTTTCACGAGGCAGCGGATCACGCAGATGGCGTCGTGGAGGGAACGTTCTGCCTCGTCGAGGATGAGGGCGTTGGCGCCGCGGCAGACGATGGAGACGGTTTTGTTGCTATTTGCCGCTTTCTGGCTGATGCCGGTGACCTTGACGATGCGGGAGCCGGAGGCTTGGACTTCGTCGAGGAGGTCGGCGGTGCTGAGCTTGTCTTCGGTGAAGGAGTCGATGTCGGCGATGGGTTTGCAGCCGAGGGATTTGCAGATGAATTCGACCTCGGGGCGTTCGATGTCTTTGATGGTGAGGATGTTGAGTTTGGCGAGGAAGTGGAGGGAGAGGTCGTTGACGGCGTCGCGGAGGATGGATTTTTGGATGAGCAGGACGTTGCATTTTGCTTTCTTTATCTTCTTGACCATGTTGAGGAGGTAGGTGCGCTCTTCTTTGAGGATTTTGTCCATTTGGCGGTAGTCGTTTACGACGATTTGGTTTTCCATGTCGGGTTTTGGGGGGGAGAGTTGGAATTGGATGAGGCCTATTCGGGGTTTTTCCATTCGAGAGGGGCCGCCGCCGGATTTTACGACTGGTTGGTTGAGGACGAGGCCGTCTATCATTTCGCTGTCTTCGATTGTTCCGCCTACTTTCTTGACTATCCTTATGTTTTTCAGATCGACGTTGTCGGCGGTCTTTTGATCTATCGTTTTGAGCACGGCGTCTACGGCCATAGGGCCAAGTAGGTTTGAGTGTTGCGAGACAATTTTGGAGGAGAGCGAGGTACTGGCGGCTTGTAGTAGAGTGGTTCGATCTGATAATGATATTGGGTGTGACATATCCTCCAACGCCTTCACGGCCGCTGCTGCTGCTCTCTGAAATGATTCTGAGATGATTGTAGGGTGTATGCCTTTCGCAAGTAACCGGTCAGCGGCTCCAAGTAGACTTCCAGCAATTACTACGACAGATGTTGTGCCGTCTCCAGCCTCAACGTCCTGCGCAGCACTAAGGTCTACAAGCATTTTCGCAGCTGGATGCATGACGCTCATGTCTTTCAGCATTGTATTGCCGTCGTTCGTAATCAGGGTCTCGCCTTTCCCTGTCTGTATCATTTTATCCATGCCTCGCGGACCAAGAGATGTTCGTATGGCGTCCGCGACTGCTCGAGCTGCCATGATATTGGCGTTTCGTACAGCCATAGGCTTCTCCTTATCCTACAGACCTACTGAGCATCTCTACGCAGGCCCCACCAAATCTTTGTACTTACCTTGAAGGCATTGTTGCCTGAGTTTGACTGCATAGGGGCTGTGGCAGCCGCCATCTTGAATGTAGAGGGTTGTCAGTCTCCAGATACGGAAGCTCAAATATCAAATTGCAAAGGTCAAGAGGAGTAATCTGTGTCCTTTCCTCCGTACAGTGAATATTAGGCAATATCAACTGGCGCGTCAGGAACGAATTTCTGCAACCGCGAAGCTAGCGCCGGTTGGAGCCGAGGAGAGCTTCTGGATGACATGCGCCATCGTTCATTATTCATTCATGCTTCATTCATCAAGTAATTCTTGTGATACTCCCTAATAAATTTCAAGGAATTGTCGAACAGAAATCTTCTCAACCCGATCTCTGAACCTGACATCATCTCATCGTGAATCAACATCTACGAGTAACGTCCTCTAGAGACCTATCAACGCCCCGTCACCGGCAAATAAACAACCACGTTCATCTCCCAAGATGCCTAGTGCAACTGGGCAGAGCTGGGAAAAGTACAAGAAAGAGTTTGTCGATGATGAGGAACCAGAGAAGAAGATCACACCGCTCACAGACGAGTACGTACAAATAAGCTCCGATGTACGGTCGGTGGATACTGATTGACCATCCCAGGGATATACAAGTATTGAAGACTTACGGCGCAGCACCGTATGCTGCAGGCCTGAAGCGCTTAGAGAAGCAAATAAAGGAGAAGCAGACCAGTGTCAATGAGAAAATAGGTTGGTACCTACTCTGTCGTCTGTCATGCTACTAGATACTAATTTGAACTGTAGGGGTCAAGGTACTTGATTTGTCGTGAACTTCTACAGAGATTATGCTCATGCATCCACAGGAATCAGACACAGGTCTTGCGCCACCACATCTTTGGGATATTGCAGCGGACCGACAACGAATGCAAGAAGACCACCCTCTACAAGTCGCTCGATGTACCAAGATCATCCAAGATGAGAAAGACACGGAAAAGAGCAAGTATGTCATTAATGTCAAGCAAATCGCCAAGTTCGTCGTCAAGCTTGGTGAGCGCGTTAGTCCTACAGATATCGAGGAGGGCATGCGAGTTGGGTATGTCTACAAGCAGCTCCATGAGACTGAGATAACAGAATCTGATATATGTATAGCGTCGACCGGAACAAATACGAAATCCTACTTCCCCTGCCTCCCAAGATCGACCCCTCGGTTACAATGATGACTGTCGAAGACAAGCCAGATGTCACATACGGTGATGTTGGTGGCTGCAAAGAGCAAATAGAAAAGATCCGTGAAGTTGTTGAAATGCCTCTTCTTTCCCCCGAGCGCTTCGTCAGCCTTGGTATCGATCCTCCCAAAGGTGCATTGTTGTACGGGCCCCCAGGCACAGGCAAGACATTATGCGCAAGGGCCGTAGCGAACAGAACGGATGCCACGTTCATTAGAGTCATCGGCTCAGAGCTCGTACAAAAGTACGTGGGCGAGGGCGCCAGGATGGTAAGAGAGCTCTTCGAGATGGCCAGGACGAAAAAAGCATGCATCATTTTCTTCGATGAAATTGATGCAATCGGAGGAGCTCGTTTCGACGATGGTGCTGGCGGTGATAACGAAGTTCAACGTACCATGCTTGAGCTCATCACCCAGCTGGATGGCTTCGACTCTCGTGGCAACATCAAGGTTATGTTCGCCACAAACAGACCCTCGACTCTAGATCCTGCACTTATGCGACCCGGCCGAATAGACCGAAAAATCGAGTTCTCCTTGCCGGATCTGGAAGGCAGAGCCAATATCCTACGAATTCACGCAAAGAGCATGTCCGTCGAAAGGGATATCAGATGGGAACTGATTTCGAGATTATGTCCAAACAGCACAGGAGCCGAGTTGAGAAGTGTAGCCACCGAGGCTGGAATGTTTGCAATCCGGGCGAGGAGAAAGGTGGCTACAGAGAAGGACTTCTTGACAGCGGTGGACAAGGTCATCAAGGGCAACTTGAAATTCAATTCCACCAGCACGTACATGCAGTATAATTAGACGAGGTCGAGAGTGCTTTGAGCATGAGCGTTTGGTTCCGAAGGCGAGCATGTATACTACAATGGCGCAGATTCAGGCATTGCTCTGGAGAGCATAAAGCAGTTTAAGAAGCCCAGGTATTGCCCTTCCGCAATCCTGGGCTTCGAACATCACTCGTTGCTATGACCGGAATACTACAAGATGCTGCTTTGACTTAAGTTATTATACAAAGAATTCTGTGAACGCAGCACCCAAACTTGGGCTTTATGTGTATCTTATAGCGCGATCTGGGGAGATCTGGACATCACGGGGAGATTTCAATAATGGGAGAGCGTTCATTGGCCAGAGATGGCAGCCTCGGTTCATTCCGCGATGGCCCGATGTTGTCACGATTTCCACGTTCCGCCTCCGCAATTCATTTGCCTTCTCTTCTCGCACCAACCTATTCTCTCTTCTTCTCACAGCTGGGCCTAATCGTCTTGTCGTGAGGACTCATACTCATTATGGCTTCATTAGGGATAAGAAACTGTGCTCTGACATCCAAGGTCTGTTCGCACCGGCAGTAACAGTGAGGGGCAAATATTGACGAGAGCGCAGTTCTCAAAGGCTACACGCCACAGTCGACTATTTTCTACCTCAAGACCACACGGTATGTTAATTGAGTGAGGGGACTGTGCTGTTGTGCTCACAGTCACTCAGCCCGCATCATCGCCAATCAGCCGCTTCGAGCCAAGGAAGCCTCCCCATTCATTGACAACAAATACCCAATAATAGTAGGCTCGTGTAACGCAAATCAGCCAACAAAGGACTAACATTAATTTGTACAGGATCATGAATACGATGCTCTCGTCGTTGGCGCTGGCGGATCTGGACTGCGAGCCGCGTTCGGACTGGCGGAAGCAGGCTTCAATACAGCATGTATATCAAAGTTGTTCCCCACAAGGAGTCACACGGTTGCTGCACAGGGCGGTATAAATGCTGCATTGGGCAATATGCATGAAGACGACTGGCGGTGGCATATGTACGACACTGTAAAAGGTTCCGACTGGCTGGGTGACCAAGATGCAATACATTACATGACAAGGGAGGCCCCGGCTAGTGTCATAGAGTTAGAGAACTATGGCTGCCCGTTCTCGAGGACTGATGAGGGGAAAATCTACCAACGAGCGTTCGGTGGTCAATCGCAGAAGTATGGAAAAGGTGGACAAGCATACCGTTGCTGTGCTGCGGCGGATCGAACCGGTCACGCTTTGCTCCACACGCTCTATGGCCAATCTCTACGACACAATACCAATTACTTCATTGAATACTTCGCCCTGGATCTCATCATGGAGGATGGCGAGTGCAAAGGCGTCATTGCGTACAATCAAGAGGATGGCACACTGCATCGTTTCCGCTCGCACAACACGGTTCTTGCAACTGGAGGCTATGGCCGAGCATACTTCAGCTGCACGTCAGCACATACTTGCACTGGAGATGGTATGGCAATGGTAGCTCGGGCTGGTCTCCCTAACCAGGATCTCGAATTTGTCCAATTCCATCCTACGGGTATTTATGGCGCCGGCTGCTTGATCACTGAAGGCTCCCGTGGTGAGGGAGGCTATCTCTTGAATTCCGAAGGCGAACGATTTATGGAGCGTTACGCACCTACTGCAAAGGATTTGGCATCCCGAGACGTCGTCTCTCGATCGATGACCATGGAGATCCGTGAAGGTCGTGGCGTTGGTCCTGATAAAGATCACCTCTACCTTCAACTTTCACATCTGCCGCCTGAGGTTCTCCACGAGCGCCTTCCAGGTATTTCAGAGACTGCTTCCATTTTCTCCGGCGTCGACGTGCGTAAGCAACCGATTCCTGTCCTACCTACCGTCCACTACAATATGGGCGGTATCCCTACGAAGTACACCGGTGAGGTCATCACTGTAGACGAATCTGGTAATGACAAGGTGGTTCCGGGTCTCTTTGCCTGCGGGGAGGCTGCCTGTGTATCTGTCCATGGCGCAAACCGTCTAGGTGCTAACTCCCTTCTTGATCTAATCGTTTTCGGCCGTGCCGTATCTCACACTGTACGAGACAACTTCGAGCCCGGTATGCCACATAAGGAGATCCGTGCAGATGCAGGCGCCGACACAATCAGCATGCTTGATAAGGTCCGCACCGCCTCAGGACCGAAGTCAACACATGAAATCCGCAGCGCCATGCAGAAAGTGATGCAGACTGATGTTTCAGTCTTCCGTACTCAAGAGTCTCTTGACGAAGGCAGCAAACGTATCAGAGATGTCGATCAATCATTTGCCGATCTCGGTACGAAAGATCGCAGCATGATCTGGAACAGCGACCTCGTCGAATCCCTAGAGCTGAGAAATCTCCTGACCTGCGCTGTGCAGACCGCAGAGTCAGCAGCCAACAGGAAGGAGTCGAGAGGTGCCCATGCAAGAGAGGACTTCCCAGAGCGGGATGACGTCAACTGGATGAAGCACAGCCTTAGTTTCCAGAAGGAGCCGCAAGGCAAAGTCGAGCTAGGATATCGTCAAGTCATTGGTCATACGCTTGACGAGGCCGAGTGCAAGGTAGGCTCTCCCTAAACCACTGTCCTCTCACTACAAGGAATTTTGCTGACAACCTACTCATCAGGCTGTCCCTCCTTTCAAGCGTACCTACTAGATGGGTTTTGACGAGATAGATGGTGGTTGAGGCACGATGCACGATTTGGGGGGTTAGGCATCTTCAGGCGTTCGCTAAGCATTTGTTTCCGGGGTCCTTACCAACCTGTTCGTTTTGTGTATATGATTACTTTTCCAAAACTGCACATATTGATAAATAAGTGCCATACAGCCATTGGCTGTCCGCTGTCCGTCTGGGAAAATCTCATATCTCAACTTCCCTAATTAAGAAAATTCTTTGGCAGTGTACATCAGCGGGTAAGTTGTTTCGATTGCAGTCACTCGCCCTTTGTTTGATTTCGTTGTAGACGCTTTTGGGAAGCGCACGAAAAAGACAAAAGCATCAAAGACAAGGCGGCTAATTCCTTTGATCGTACAACTAGATCTGTTTGCCAACAAGGGCCTATGTGCATCAATGGGGAAAACTCCTCCAGTGTCCTCCACTCATAATCTGGTTTGCTTCTTGGTACAAAGCCAATATCCCAATATGTATACCCAATTTGCCCACTACTCATCGGCTGAAATATTAAGCATGAGTCATCACTGCTTATCTGTTAAATATATTTATTTGCGGCTTACGTCCGAAGTCTTGAGGGCTTATCGTATTTGACAACGATGTGGAGTGGCGTATTCTGTGGTGTTGGTGAGCCAGTGTGATTGTAATACGGGGCAACACTGGTTTCAATACTTTCATTCCTGTCTTTAAATATTCTGTGCTTGCAGTCTCTTTTCTTCTCCTTACAACTTCTCCAACCAATTCTCACGATTTCAAGCTCGCAAAACACTTTGCTGAGAACATCTTCAAACCATCTATCCTAAACGCGCCTCAAAGACAAAACGATAACGTTTACCCCTTGTTGACACCAAGGTTCAACAAGATGTCTCTTCGCACCATTTCCAACAAGAGCTTCTCTTTCGCGATCTCCAATATCATGGTTCCGGCTCGTTCCTTTACGACCACTAGCTACAAGGGACTTTATTCTTCCCGATGCCCGGTTGAAGCATCGATCAAGACTCCTAAGGAGATGATAAAGCAATCTCCTATTGCGAAGGCACTTTACGAACCCTCTGGGCACCCCATCATATCAGAGAAGCCCTTGGGGACATATCTCAAAACCTCTGGCACCCCGCCTAGATCCACGACGCTACCATCAAGAATGGGAGAGGTGTATGCGCGTCATATGAACTCATCGTCAACTTCCCAATTCCCTACGGGATGGTCCAATCAACCACTCGACCCTGGAGACGTATTCTATTATGATCTATCCGTCCTATACGGTACTGAATTCGAGGACCTTGACCCGATTTCAGCGTCGGAAGTAGGTGAAGATTGCGGTGAATGGCTGCTGTTTGGAGCCGCAGACGGGACGCATTATTTATGCCACGACCCGTCCCTCGATTTACGGCTCATTACACAGCCCAAGAAGTTGGACGATATTCTTGCGGCACTCAAGGGAACTCATAAGGGGGTGCTCAAGACGGAAGAGGTGGCGCCCGAGCACGTTGAGGAGGAGTGTGCAGCGAAGTTCGTGTGTAGCTAGATCTGCTTTGTCGTTTTTGTGGGGTTGGAACACGGGAATGTCATTGTGCTTTTGTCCTACAGTACATGGGGGTTTGGGGTGGGAGTATCATAAATGTGTCTTCATTCTATGATGCATGCAAATCAAAGACAATTTGTTCAGTGCAGCAATCTGAAGCATAAATTTGATGAAAAAGCTGAATTCCAGTCAAAGACTTATCTCGCTGTCTAATTCTATCGATAAATCTCAAAGCCTAATTCCAAATACCGCTCTTTGCAAAAACCAGTCCTTACGACGTATAATCTGGCTAAGCTTGACGTCTTGCCAAATCCACCCAGATTTTACAACGTACCCGGAAGGTTTTTGAGCACATCATCGTGTCGTACTTCCCCAGACTCGAGATAGCCCCCCAAGGTGTGTTCAAACCCGATCATTCCGAATGGTCACCAAATCTCTGTTCCCTTCTTGTGGCTACTTCTGCGAGCTTCTCGAATAGGCGGGACTCGAGGAGTAGAATGATAAGACGATGGGGACTGTCCTCTAACGGATGGCTTTCCTTTCGAGACTGTCCTCCTGTAGTGACTGAAGGTGTAATTTTCTGGAGATAGCTTTGGCGCGTAGGTTCTTTTCCGAGATTCTTCACTGCTGATATTACTACAAGCGTAGTGTTTAGAAAACATATTTCGCTTGAACTTGGAACGCCTTGCCGCCGTTGAGCAGCGACGATGTAACGCGGGTTCCCGTTATGAAGAATTTTTTGCCGATAACATCTTTTTCCCGTATTGGGCGATAAACAAGTCCAGAATATTATACGGGAAGCCCCAAAGCTGTCCTAAAAGATAGACTGGTAATACTACAGCATTAAAGCTTCCACCGGCCGATTTAAAAAGATATCTCTCTACGGATATCCAGTGTTTAAGCATAGTCTAGAACCATGTGTGTGTCGTTGTTTAGGGTTACATGTTGGTTGCCTCCTCTAACATCTATCGCAAGCTTTCCTCTATGGCCTACATTGAAGGTTATGAAGATTCCATAAAATGAGATCACAGTTGTAGACTTACCGAGATTAGATGGAGAACCCTCTTTTTGCCCGACGGTACAGATATTGACGAGAGCTAATGCTACCTCCCAAATATTTCTCCACGTCATCCAATCATCGAAACTGTTGGTCCTGATAACGAAGAAGCACCAGCCGTCATCTGTCCAGCCAGTCAGCGGCGACTAACAAATGGCTCTTAGCGTTCGTCATCTCACCTGATTTCAGTATCGCAGCTTGTTTACTTGAGACATATGCCGGGGTATCGTCTGCCCTCATTATGTCTAAGTATCTGAGGCACGATTTGAGCACCCGTGAAGGGGTTTCATAGGTGTTCTACCACAGGAGATTTTTGGCTCATATGCGGCAACTATCGACTATCAGCGCTGTTGGGTCATTTTGTCTAGCAGCGACAGCTATCAGGTGGGTAGTAAGACCGTAGAGTTGGAGGTTATTATCTCCACCTATTTATCTTCAGTAGTTTCCGAGGAGGTTTGGCCGATTGAGACACTACCGAATCGCTCAACCAAGCCACCCGTTGTAGGTGCCTGATTTTGAACGCAGTTTCTGGTTACGGTCGCAGCTGCTAAAGCGATCTCTTTTATACTGGCGCTCGCAGATGATACATCAGGCGCCAGGCGAGGCTCTATCCCTTTCCTTGTGAGCGGATGGTCAACGCTAACGGAAGATCTACCTAAGGGTGGTGATAAGTCTGCTGATGTCTGCCAAGGATTGCTTGACCCTCCGTTACCCTCGCTTGACGGACTTGACCAATTGCTACCCCTACGTAGATCTTCCATTAGCGTTGACCATCCGCTCACAAGGAAAGGGATAAAGCAAGTTCCGTCCGCTGATACTGACTCAGTATGCACTGCCAGTGTAGAACCCTCCATCAATGCTTACAGCCCATGAATCTGATCGTCAGAGGGACACCAATAGTCCCACTGGATCTCTCGACCCAAATCCTCTCCGTCTCATTGCCACTCCTCAATCAGCAAAAGGCAGAACGGCAGCTGTCAAGCAGTAGGCCAGTCCCAAATTCTGACCCGTTGCATTGGTATTGTCCCACTGGATTGTCGTTGTTGAGGGCGGCAAACTCAGCTGTCAAATCTGTTGACGAGGACAAAGTGGCTGGTTCAGCCAAATTGGCTAAGACTTGGGAGTTTTGTACCACCAACGCGAAAACGGCATCAAACCCTAGTAAAATGAATGCGAATAGGCAGATGGAAAACATTATGGAAATAGAGAGGTGCGCGGGGCTAGATTCCAGCGACTCTCGACTTTTTCAAGTCAACGATCAGGATTCGGAGGTACTTACTGTAGCTACATGGAGAATATGGCTGGTGTTCTAATAATGCGCGTAAAACCAAGCGCTGTTCCACTGTGTAGTAGAGCGGATACCAAGTCAACCTTGTCGCGTTGACTTGCGGATAGATAAAAGCGCAAGACGCTCCGCGTCCGCTAAAATTGGGTGAAAGGCATTCACCTATACCGTTCTTCCCGAAATACCATTGAGCATTGGCG
>JAABUP010004128.1_pt1 | contig 24273 bp, 27 predicted proteins | sample 5559201 | NCBI WGS metagenome assembly JAABUP01 (sample SAMN10711887, study PRJNA513373) | rock metagenome | isolation source: Antarctica rocks | place: Antarctica
TGTGAATTTGATGTTATGATGTGACAATGTTTGTGACAAAAAAGAGATTGACAGTTCAGGTTACTGAGATTGATTGTGTTTGAAGGAGTAATGTGAGTCTCACTGAAGTATGTGAGAAGACCTCAAGTATGAGATAGAAGAATGACTGTTGATAATTGTGTTCAAAAGAATGAATGACAGTAGAAAAGAAAGAGTCATGATATTTAAGAAAATTACAAAGAAATGTTTGCTCTCTGACAGAAGATCAGTTTGAGCTAGCATATGTGATGTCATCATCAGCTTTCTGAGTTTGTCTTTTGACAAGCAATGTGAGTATTTGCTCATGTGCATCATCATCATCTAGATCAGAGTCTGAGCTGTCACTTTCAGAATATGCATTGAGATGTTGATTATATTCATGATTGACAGTGAAATGACAAAGGACATATGGTTTCAGTCTGAATTCTGACACTGTATCAGCCTTTTTGACGCCGTCAAGTTCTGCTAAAACATAGTTTTCTTTTTTAGAATTTGCCTTAATAACCTTATATGGCCCTAGCCACCAGAACTCAAGCTTTCACACTGCTGTGTTATTGTTCTTATACTGGCTATTATAAAGCAATATCATGTCTTCAACCTTATAGTCTTGATTCACAGCATGCCTAGCACTGTTCATATGTTCTTTGCTGCTCTGACGCATTCACTGTATTTGTGCCGCTGTCTCTTCAAGATTCATATCATGACAAAGTAGTTGTTCTGCTCAAATTGTCAGTAAGTCTGAACATGTTCTTACTTTCTTTCAGGTCAGAGTGCTTCATGTCAGAATGTGTACTTCAATTGTCAGAATACAGGCATATTCATAAAGAATCTCATAAGATGTTTGACCAGTGCTTCTTTTGATAGTTGTTTGATTCGCTCATAATATCAATGTCAAAAGATCTGACCATTTGCTGAGCTCTTCTGTGGTCATCTTAGATAATGTGTCAATTAGAGGCTTATGTTCACATTTCACCATGCTGTTTGCTTCAGAATTATATGCTGAGACAACTATTTGATCAATCTCATATAACTTTGTCAGCATCTTGACCCATATCTTGTTTTCTGATTCTTTGTCACAGATAAGTTTGTCAAACACATCATGTCTTATTATAACATCTTCTCATAGAAACCTTGAGACTGTTGCTGACATTGCATGTGTTAATGCTTGTTCTTCAACCCAGTCAGAGAAATCATTCTGTGCTATAACAAGATAGTGTTTGTTCTGAGACGGCGGCATCTTAATCACATTCACAGCAATCTTCTCAAATAAGGCACTAGTAAATGTCAAAAAGATTGATGTAATGCCTTTGCACATTGTTGGCATTTCTCACAACTTTGACAATGTTTCTTAATCATGCTGTAAAGTCTTGTTCATCAATATAACAATGACACTCACTGATATGTGAATTTCACACCCTTATGTTCAGAATGATTATGTAAGTGTTGAATAATCTCTGCCTGATCCTCTTCTTTGTTGACAACTCTACAAATTTTCATATTCTTGCTGTTACAGTGAAACAACTTCATGTCTTGAACAATATGCTTCAGGGTCTCTGTCTTGAACTTTGTGAATTTCTTGCCTTGCATGCCGATGAAATGTTGAAGTGTAACAAGATATGTAGTCATGGCTATTTGGTTCTTGAAGTATTCAGACTTAGAATTCAGAACAGAAGTGATAATTAGCTTCAATTTCTGATCTGCAGCATGTTCTGTGCTGACAAGATAGCCTTGCACACTTGAGTGAAATAGTCACAAATTCAGGAAGTCTTTCATATCATTATTGTTGAAATCAGTCTCATCTTCTGTCTGTGAGTGTCATGATAATGTGTCTGAAGCTTGATGCTTCTTGTCAGAAACATGCAGAATGTCAAAATCAAACAATTGAATTCAGACTATTCAGCAGTTAATGAGAACATCAAAGATATTGACAGCATTTCTGTTCAACTGAGAAACTAGTGTCTGAGCATTGAGTTTGACAATGAAGAACACTTCATATAAATATGCACGGACTTTTTTAAGTGCTTTCAGCAGCCTGTGACATTCTTGTTTGTCTGTGTCATATCTCAATTTTGCATTTGTTCAAACACCACTATCATATCAGCAGACATGACAACATCAATCATTCTTCACTTTCTGTATCAGACAGAATTCTCATTCTTTCTTACTCAAATTCACAGTCAATATTATATCTTCTGTGTCTGAATCATAATCTAGTTGCTGTTTTATCAGCTCAGTTGAAAGAAGAATCTTCAGTTTATTCATGATCTGTTGTTGTTTTGACATTCAGAGAAAGACAATGTTCTTCTTGAACAGATCATATATTGATGATGAGATAATGACGAATCAATTTATTCATAGTCAATAGTAAACACATAGATCAATAAAGGCACAAGCTTCTTTCAGATTTTGACACAGCCTTCATTGCACAATCTTTAAAACTTTGTTGACCACAGAAGAACGCCCATTTGATCTGCAGACAAATCCTACTATCTTAAGTTGTTTCATGATATATTGTAACTTTTCATCAGACACACTTCTGTCTGTACATTTAACATTGATCAAGATCTTATTTAAATTCTGTATTGTCTTTAGAATATATTGACAAACTCTCATCAGAACTTCCTCATCATTATAATCAGTTTAAGGTCCTTTCACAGCAATATCATTTAAAAACATGCAACAAACATTAAAAATCAGGTCTTTAAGGATCTGAATCATAGCTCTGCAGAATTGAGCAACAGAATTGATTTCTTCTTGAATAAAAGTGTAATGCTGAAGAAGATCAAGCACTGTCATAAAACCTGTTATGTCACAGCTTTCCTTGTTTAATTCAATCTGATTGTATTCAGACTGCATATTCACAAGACTGACAGCTTGTAAGTCAGTGAACTCTTTCACAAACTGCTTGATATTCAAAGAGATATTGATGTCTTTAATTGTGATCTTGTTAATATGCATGACAGTATTGATTAAATGGTATTTTCCTTTCTGTGATTTCTGAACAAGAAACCATGAGTTTTGATATGGCCCTTGACATGGTTCAAGAATGTCAGAATCTAGCTGCTTTTTCAGCATGTTAATGAGTTCTTCTTTTAATGCTCTCAGTACTTGAAATTCAGAAATCTGTCATGTCTTATGTGATATTGTCTGAATCTTCTGAGGCAGCACAACTTTTGGTCATAATCTTTTGAGATGACTGAAATGTCATGACAACGCACTTTTTTGATTGAATAACACTGTCATCAGAATTTCGCACTCAGTCAATGTCAATTGAGATTCAATCTTTAGATTTGCAACATTTTCAGAAGTCATTCTAATGTCTCACTTGATGTCAGAAAACTTCAAGATAATTAAATGATCATATGAATCTAGATTTGATTCTTGTCACAGAATCAATGTTAGTCTTTCTTTGAGGATCTTCTCTTTTCAGTTTATTATACAGATTAAACATTCTTTGCTGAGATCTGCTTGATCTACTGGCTGAACTTTGTTTGTCTTGCATTTGTATGCAACATGGGCCTGACTACGAAAAACATCGAATTCTAAGTCTCATTGTCTTGATAAATGTGCACATTCATCTATAACTGAAGTAGCTGATCAAAATATAAGTGCTATATTGTCTAAACTGTGGTTTTTGATCATCTGATTAACTGTGTAATTGTGTTGTAACTGTGATGAACTTGCAGGTTCAGACTCATGAGTTTGTTTTACTAATGCTGACAAATTTTGTACTGCCGCACCGACAACCCTAGATCTCAAATTTCAATATTCTGACTGATAATGACAAGAAACAACATCAGTCTTGTTGCTCATTAGTCTTTTCCCTTCTTGAATTCAGTCTCTGAAAACAAATACAACAAGAATTTGATCTTTGAGCCTCTTCTGACAGTCTGAAACTTCACTTTTCTATCATTGTGCAGGCTGCTGATTTCAATATTCACTATGTCAGACAGATCTGATTGTGTCATCATTGATGTTGCTGCTTAATATGACATGTCAAGAATCATGAGCTGACTCACTTTCTCTATGATTAACAAGGATTGCAATACTTCTATTGAGTCAATTTGAATCTCAACATTCTCACAAATGTCATGAAGCACAGTCTTTTGATCATTGATGTCAATCAATTGCAAACAGTCATCTACTGTATAAGAAACATTGAGTTTTTGAAGAATGTGTTCTTCAACAAGGTTCACTTCTGCATTGATGTCAATCAATGCTGATACTTGACCTTCTTCAACCTTCACAATTGTTTTTAAACTGATGAACAAGTAGAGAACATTGAATAACAAAAATGTTTGAAGGCTGTTGATGTTGATCTTCTCAGTCTCTGAAATCTTGAATATAATGTCTGGTTTGTTCAGTTTAAACATTAGCTTATGCACCATCAGTCTCAATGTCAATATGTTCTTGACAGTTATGTCTGACATCACAGCTCAAAGCATCTTCTGCACAACTTGAGTAAAATTCTACTCTGTCATCTGCTGAAGAACATTCACTAACTTCACATTCTTGATCTTAAACACACTCAGAGCATTACAGGTTTTTTCAACACTCTCTGAATCTAGAAATTTAACTTTTGACCTGCTGTCTTTCTTATCCTCATTCATTGACTCATCACTATTCTTATTCATGCTTAATTCATTGTGTCGCGTGTCTGAGATCACAACTTGTGAAGTTCATCACTCATCAGATTGTAGGGTTTTTGATGTAGAAAGGCTCTGTTCTCTCTAAGTCTACTGCTTTGTGATCTTTGTCTTCTGCTTTAAAATCTCACAAGAACATTCTCATGATTGTTTGCCCTGACTTTTCTGTGACGCTGTCGTCAAATCAGAACTATTTGCACTCAGAACTTGATATTTGAATGTAGAGAATAGATCATCCTCTTCTAAATCACTATTAGAATTACATTGTAATTCAATTAAGTTTGCTTCATGATGATCAGTCTGAGTCTTGTTCTGTCTTTTCTTTTTCTTCAATAACAACCGCATAAAATTCAATTGCTGCATTGAGGAATCTAATGACATAAGAGTACTGTCTCTGCCCTGTGAGCCTCAAGCAATACACAATCTCTTGTTCAGATGTACCTTTTTTGCCTTGATCAACTTCAGAAGATGTGAACATATTCTTTGAATATGGCCTCATTCAGTGCAAAATTGACAGACATTACAATCACTTTTCTGTTCTGAAGTTCTGTTTCATGTTTCTTGCTGATTTGTCTGTATTGATGTCACATTATGTTCATAATTCACTTATAATGAATATGATTGTGAAGAATAGCTTTGTGGCAAATATAATTGATATGACTTAAGAGAAGCAGAATGAACAGCTGTTGTCATGACTTTGTTTATCAAATGCTCACAGCAATCAAGCTTAACTTACAATGACAATGTCAAGTTCTGAAACTTTGTGGTCAACTCATTGATATTAAACTCAGGCATGATAGTAGGTCTGACACACATAGTGAATGCTTTCTTATTAATCACCATCATTTCTTCTCACTGCTGATTTATCAACTTCTGCAGAGTTTTCATGCTAGTGTTATTATCACACAACACATTCAGACTCTTTTCTTTCTCACACATCTGCTCTGTTGCCTTCAATGCGGCATTTAAACAAAACATATTTGAAACTGACGTCTTTATTTCAGCCTGCTAAACTACCTTTGCCTGCTTCTTCTTCAGTAATTCTTTCAGAAACCATAAGCATGCTGTATAGTTATTGAGTTCTTGTTTTGTGATCAGATAACTTGATATGACATGATATTGAAGACAATAAGTACAGAGGTCTTCCTTGCTGAAGAATTGCTTGTATTGCTCAAGATAAGCATGCAAATAGTATTGTTGTTTGATGTTCTGTCTTATATAGTCTTTCTGCAGGCATTCTTTGAGTTGCTTTCAATTCTGACTCTTGTATTCTGACAGGAATTTGATATGCTCGCCAATAAGATCCTTACAATATAATTGCAATTGCTGCATCATAAGCTTCTCAATAAGGTCATGATCTTGACAGATATTCTCTTATGCCTCAAGAAAGTCTGTAACATTTGTGCCATTGAAATGTGATGCTTCTGTTGATTCAGAAGTAGAAATAAACATATAGATAATGAGTTGCTGCATGACTAGAGAACTTAAAGGTGTGCTCTTGATTTGCTTGTTAAAAGATGAAGAAGATTCTTGAGATTCTGACATATAGTTGAAACTGCATTGTATGTATGAAATGAACTGAACAAGTACAATGATAGTAAGCTGTTGCTGTCACAAGAGGAATTGTAATAATGAAAACTGATACTGATATGAGAATCTGGTCTCTGTCAATAGAAATGTGTCAATTGATTCTTTTTGCTGTTCTGTTCTGTCTTCTTTTTTCTTTTCTTTTTCCTCACTTTCTAAAGCACAACAATGTCAGTATATTTGCTTCATTTTCACCCTCTGAAGTAGCTCTCATTGCTTTTTCATTTCAGGAAATACCAATTTCCCCCTTAATAAATCTTATTCAAATAGTGGCTTTTCAAGGTTAAATAAGGTGCTCACTTCAAATCCTGTCTGCTCATGGTGTTATATTGCTCTGTGATTGTCAGTTGTTGAGAAAATGACTGTTTGTCTTGTTTCTAGATAATGACAATAGACTCACAACAAGAATGATTATGAGAGTTATATGCACAATGATATGCTCACTGAACTGATAAAGAAGATAAAGTAGTAATCTAAACAAGAAGGGCCTATCTGAAACTGTTCAAAACAAGTACTGCTTGAAGAACTGAAACTGTCTGTGAAGTGTGTATAGTTGATAATTCATGTCTATTCATCTTGTGAAGTTTTCAATTTAGCCTCTTCTCATTATTCATTTCTTTCATCTTCACAACAATATGAAGAAACAGATCTTAAAGAGAGAATATAAGAAACAGACCTTGATATGAAGATACAGACCTTGATATGAAAGAAACAGACCTTGTGAATTGTACATTTAAAAAAAGCATTCACTTTAAATGTTTACTTCAAGCTTGACGGCTTGTGACGCTGCAATGACACTTGATACAATAATCATGCAGTCTAGAATTATGATCATAATTACTGAAGCCGCTTCTTGCTGAATCCCTCACTGCATAGATGATGACAGTGAGGTTGACAGCAAGGTGAAGCCCGGCATGGTGCCTTGCTTACTCATGTCATTCAACAGCTCATATAACAAGACTTCATACATTTGTGCAGTCATGGGGTCACGCTCTGCTAGGCGCCCTACATTCTCATGCAAGATCAGCAGAATGTTATCTTTAAGGAAAACTTGACAAGACTTGCATGTAGAATCTTCACTGTACACGCTCTTGCTGGAAACTTCTATACTACCCTCAAGCTAAAATATATGACCATACCCTACTTACTAAGCAGTTCTATGCATTTGATGCATAACTTCTATTATTAAAATCAAAACAAAGCTAATTCACATGTTTAAATGTCCTGTTTTTCTGATGCATCTGTTCTGTCACCCTTTTATTCTTTTACACCTTGCTGTTGTCTTTACATCTCACTGTTTCTCATGAATACTATTCACAACTTTTCTTCAGTCATTGAGGTCTTCTGATGATGTTTATTTGCTCTGAAGAAAGTTCTCAACCTTTCAAAGACTGAGTGAGACATTTTCTTACCCTATGTCAACAATATATGAATGAAGAAGAAGGCAAATACTGTAAAGAGAAGACAGACAGCATATTACCTTTGTTGACTTCACTTCAAAAAGAATTAAGAATCTGAGAAGAAGACTGCTGCTTGATGACAGCAACAGAAGTTCTTTCAGACAGCAATTAACTGTGAAATGAAGATGCAGATAGTGTTTCAAAGAGAGAAAAATATAATGAAAGTGAAAAGACTGAGTGACTGTCAACAGCACTGTCATTTCTTAAAGAACTCAGACTGAATCAAACAAAATTCTGTCTGTCATTTTCTTACTGTCAGTGAGGTAGTCAAGAGCTATGCAGTCACTGCTGTCTCATGAAACCTGTCAGCAGTTGATTGTTCAAAGAAGCAACTACTATTGAAGAAGACAGAAAGTCATTGATTAAGTCTGAAGAACTGTCACAATGCTGAGGCTGCTTATAAGAAACAGAATCCTGATACTCAACAACAAGAAGGTCTGAAGAAATGACAGTAACAGCAATGAAAGACTGAAGAATGACTGAATAAAGAGGGCTGACATGCAAACAATATACAGATAAGTCTCTTTCTCAAGTACAGCAGTTATTAATTACTGTACTGAATAAACTGTTTGAGCTTACAATGATGAGCTTTTTAATGAACTGATATTTGCTCATTCATTACATCTACAAATTCTCTGTTAACAAAAGCACTTTGTTGTGATGAACTCAACACACAACATCAATCAAATGAGATGATTGCTGTACAATTTAATAATTCAAAATGAGCAAGAAGACTGAGTATCAAAAGCACATATTCTGACAATCTGTGAGAACAGTGATATTGTTGCTGCAGGGCTATGTCAGGTAGGTGACTCTTACTGTTACTACTCTATATTAATCACTTTTACTTTTACTTTTAAATTAAAGCATAATGTCAGAATTGCTGACATCTTCATTACATGCTTACAGACAACTCTGCTGATGAGCAATGTGCTGTTTGAAAGACATTTAATGACCATAAGACTGATGAACAGAAGGTTGATCATCTTCTCTGCAAAGTTCACTTTCTTTGTATCATTCAGAAAGTTCTCACTGATGAGGTCAACTCAAAAGCATGAGAGCATCTTCTTACTGCATTATACAATTGAAAGACTTCAATTGAGTGTGAGAAGTCAATAAATGCAGCTATTGATGCTGTTCTGAAGAGACAAAAGGCTTATATTAAGAAAGAGTGATGAAATACTCAGAAGAACTGAGCAAATTATACATGTTGTCACAGCAGTCTTCTTCTTGAGATTCTGTCTAAAAATGCTGTAAAGTTCTGACATGCATTCTTAAAGCATGAAGTCAAGACAGATATGACTAAGTGATCACTCTGTGATGTTATTAAGTATTTAACTAATGTTGCAGTGCAATGAGATAAAAAGACTGAGAAGAAAAAGGCTGAATTTTGTACATGACATCTTGCAAATACTGTCTTCTGATCAGAAATGAGAAAGCTGTCATATTCTGTGCAACTTCTTGTTTTTTCTGAGAAGAAGAGAGTCTCTCAATTACTAAAGAATGAGGTGAATCTTCAATCTTTAAAGAATGATTTCAGCTGTGACTGTCTCTTTTTTTGACAGTATGCTCTTTCTTGTCAGCACATTTGACAGCAGAAACTTTTAATGAAAGAAGTCTTGACAGAGGATATCTGAGATCACTATGCTTTTATGTTTAAAGATTGTGACTTTGAGATCTATGAAGAAATGACTACTATTTACTCAACAAAGAAAATATATAAGAAAATTGATGCTTTAAGCAAGCAACAACTTGAGGTGAGTTCTTCTTCTTGTGTACATATTCTATTAACTCTTGTTTAATAGATACAGAAAATCCTGAACAGCCTTTTTACACAGTACTACAAACTTAAAGAGACTGCTCAGAATCTCACTGATGATCAGAAAGCTGCTCTGTTTTCAGAATGAATAAAAATGCTTGAAAAGATAACAGAGCCTCTTCAAAGACAAAAAGTGAATAAATTGCTAAAGATCATTTCAGAGGTCTCATAATCATGAATATAAAAGATGAATTCACAATTGAAGGCTCAGAGAGCCTCAAAGAACATACTTAAGAAGCAAAAAACTGAAGTCAAAACAGAGATGAAGTGAAGAACTCAATGAGTTAATGACTGAGAGAAGTTAAAAAGATAGATAGAGAACAGCAAGATCAAAAAGAACAGTGACAGTGAGAGTAAAGAGAACAGCAAGGTGTTTACAATGTACTACTTCAAATCTATAGCTATACAACATATAATATAGTATTTACACGTAGGCAATGCAATTTCGCGGCAGCAAGATTTTAAGCATATAATTAAACTAAACATCAAGCCAATGATGACAGCGACCTTATGCACATACATAATTCTAGACTACAGTATTTAATTTGACTTTAATTACTAGGTTGGGGGCAGAATAGAAACACCCCTCTCGGGCTCTCGCTTCTCTTATGAGCGAGCTGAAAGCTCAACGCCGTGAACGCGGAGTTAAGCGGTTTACTGTAAATGTACAAGCACTTTCTTAACGTCACTAACTCAATCCTTCTCGCTCTTATCACGCTCCGAATTTGCTATTCAGTTCTCATCTCCTATTTTATCTCTCAATAATCTACTCGAGTCTAGACTTTCTCACGTGCTTCCAGCTATGCAGTGGTGATGCGAGTCAAGGCTTCCCGCTCCATCAATAGTAGCTCTTGAGACGATCATTGGTTGGCACGCGCATCTCGCGCCCCGAATTCGAAATCAACATCTCGTATAACTCTCTATATAACTTGCATATCAATCGCTGCTTTACTTCTTTCAAGTCCAACTAATGGCTTTTGTTACCGTGGCTACTCAAACTAGCTCCAAGATCTTGTTGAAAGGCGGGACCCTCCTCATCCACAATGAGAACAATCACGTCGTACCAACTATCTCAGACCTCCTAGTAGAAGGCTCCACCATCGCGAAGATTGAGAAGGACATCGAGCCGGGCTCAGACACCAAAGTCGTTAATTGCAAGGGCAAGATCATCAGCCCCGGCTTCATCGACACCCATCGCCACTTATACCAGACCCAATTGAAGGGCAAGCATGCGAACCACACCCTTCTGGAGTACTTCCCTTCCGGAAACTTTGTTGCCGCACTGTACTCTACCGAAGACCTCTTCTGGGGCCAGCTGGCTGGTGCCCTGGAATCCATCGATGCTGGCACTACCACGGTCGTAGACCACTCGAGCTGCAATCTCACGCCGGAGCACCGTAAGCGATAAATTACCCTCTGACCCTGTTCCTCATACTAAAAAATGCCAGCCACTGCCGCCATCCAAGCCCTCCTCACCTCAGGCCTCCGCACAATCTACTGCTACACCCCAGCCCGCAAAGTCCTATCCTGGGACCCCTGGAAATCCGAAGACGACTACTTCTCCGATCAAACCAAAACCACTTTCCAGAACCTCGCCCTCGCCGCGCCTTTTGGCAACGGCAGAGTGCACATGGGCTACGCAATCGACAACCTCTACATGCCAGCGGAAGTCATCAAGACCTACTACGCCAACCTCCGCGACCCCGCCAAGGGAAAAGCGAAACTAATCACCTCGCACGGCGTCGGCGGGCCCGTGATGGGGAATGGTCCGAGCGCTGTGCAGATGTTGTCCAAGCACGATTTGCTAGGTCCGGATATTTTGATCTCGCATGCTAATTTTCCCCACGAAGGAGATGGGGAGTTGTATGCGAAGTCGGGGGCGCACGTCTCGAGCACCGCGAGCACGGAGCTGCAGATGGGATTCCCGCCCGTTGCGCTGCGGGAAGATCATTATGAGCATGCGAGTCTAGGAATCGATTGTCATAGCTGGACTGGCGCGAGTATACCCACGCAGATGAACTTGATTCTGCAGTACATGAGATGTAAGAGGCAGGAGGAGCTTGCGGAACGGGGGATGTGGTCGAGGCACACGGGTTTGAGTGTTGAGCAGGTGTTCAGTCTTGGCACGGTGGGGGGCGCGAAGGCTGCGGGCATGGAGAAGGAGGTTGGGAGGCTGAAGGAGGGGATGAAAGCAGATCTTGTGGTGTTTGATGGGGTGAGTCCGGCCATGTTGGCAGCGACGGAGGAGGACCCGGTTGCAGCGGTTGTGCTGCACAGCAGTCCTAGGGATATCGATATGGTGCTCGTGGACGGCGTTATCAGGAAAGAGGGTGGGAAGTTGGTGGATGTGGAGGTCGAGGCTGCGCCCAAGGGAGCCAAGGGCGTGATGGAGGTGGGTAAGACGGTGATGTGGAAGGATGTGACGGAGAGGGTTTTGGAGAGTAGGAGGGCGTTGAAGGAGAAGACGGATAGGATTGATATGAAGCAAGGGGAGGAGTATGTTATGGGTTTGTTTTATATGAATAAGAAGGGAATGCTTGAAGGGCAGAAGGCGTAGTAGGTTTCGCTGATGCAAGAAAGCAGACGCCAGATAGACAGTCTAGAATGCAGTTGGGAAAGAACCCGAAATTGAAGCTTGAGCATCGCTAGCCCTGTGGCTAATGTCATGTTTGTGTGCGGGTTTCATTGGACTCTTCGCGAATCTAGTCTCCGTAGTAGCTTAAATGCCATGCTCCCGGGCTTGAAGAATCTCATCGTATGTCCATTTAGGTAGTAGCGGCAAGGAGTGCTTGGACCGTGTTGTCCAGGTCCTCGTCACTTTTCTAGTAGCTCGCTTCATACTCTGGCCATACCATGTTTGCACTTTGCTCTCTTGTTGAGTGATCCTGGCCCCTCAATACGGTCTTTAGCTCCTTCTTGTTCCGTCCGCTAGTTGTGACACTGCGACCAAGTACTAGACAGAAGCAGTTTAAGTCGCCTAATGAGCTCCTGTAGATTTGTTTCCGTCATCCTTTGCTGCTGGTTTCTTCTAACATTGTTGAATAGAAGACATAGTAATCAGTGCTAGACTACCTACAGTACTCAATGTATCCACAAGCGTCGCCCATTCAAACTTCAAGCACAAGCTTCACCCCACTAACTCCCTTCTTCAACTCATCCAACCCCTTCTGCGCCGACTCCTAGCCTCCCTCAACCACCTGAATCTTCGGACTCGGCACAAACTCTCCCTTCTCTAACTTCTCCTTCAACCAGACCCTAAAGACGAAGTGGGAGAACCCCATCCTCTCCTTCTCATCCCCCGGCGCCGCAACAAACTTCACCTCCACGCCCTCCACCTTCGGCGAATCCTCCGACAAAGGAATCGCCGACGCCAACTTCGCCGTCCCCTCCCCTTTCAACTCCTTCAAGATCTCCATACACGACTTCAACTGACCAACCGCATCAAACCCCATCATTAACAAAGCTTAAATTAATAGTAATCAGATCTTTATCACTATAATCTTTTAAAATAACATCTTTCAATCTTTTTACAAACTCTGTTCTCATTGTAAAAAACAGATTATAATGAATCTGAGTGTTTTACTAAATACTCACATAAAAAGAAGAAATTTTATGCTGTTAAGATGATTAAAAAAAAGAATAAAAGAATAAATAAATTTAGTAATAAACTCACATCTAAATAAATGTCTTTAAACTTAAAGTTTATCTTAAAGTCTAATGCTATTTAGTCTCTATAAACATTCTGAATAAAGTATATCTGTAACAGAGAACTGTGAGACTGAGTTAATATAACAGGGTAAACAGTAGCAGTCACAATAATAATGATAATATATGATAATTAGTCTACATTTTACAGACAGATAGCAGTATAGTGATCTTAATCAATAAATTAATTACTAGAGTTTGTAAATGTGACACACACCTTCTATATATATATGTGAAAATGAAAGGCTTAAGCAAATGGCGGGTAGCTGAGGTAGAGCCCCATTGCATAGGGTTGATCCTCTAGCCCTAGTCCCTGACAGGGGCTATGCTGAGACTGTCTGAAATACAGCCCGTGCCCATCAGCCCAGAAGATGGCGGCTGAGCGCCAGCTACGATACCTCCTGAAGAAAGCCGGAGACCGAAAGCTACTCTGGCTGGCAGCCTTCCTCCAGCCGAGAAGAGTGAAACGACAACGCATGGCACATGTGGCCGGGAGATCATAAAGACATCGAAGTAAAATTTGACCAACTCCTTCCAAGTCGCTCACATATGCTGTCATGTCCATGTCCATACCATGTCGTCAAAGGATCGTAGTAGATTAGAATCCCATTTTCCCCTCCCATTGTACCTTCTCCTTCCTGCACCACTCACCCAGCAAGTTCCAGCCGGCTCTCACGGCCTCAATTCCAGTAGTCATACACCCTAGCGGTAAGTAAAAGTCCCCGTCATATTTTCCAGGGAATATTTTCTCCCTCGCTCTTGCCATCGGACCCTTTGCGCTCTTAGCCCATGTCTGTGGGAAGGCCGTTTTCAAGCCATCGATAGGAAGCTTGTGGGTGCCCTCAATCCACAGCTGCTGTGCCACGCGTGCGTTCTCCACCAGCTTTGTCTTGAAGTCCATGTACTCTTTCCTGTACGCAGCGGCCTTGGAAGCAACCTCTGAAGCACCAGTGTCGCCCTCAGTACCAGGGGTTGGCGGTCGCGCTTCCTCAGCTGCAGCAGTAGGAAGCGCATCACTATTGAGGCGGTCAAGGTCGTGGCTGTGAATTACATCGCGGCAGATGGCCCCGAGTTGAAGGCATATGCCGTGGAAATGTGGATAAGGCTGACACTTCGTTTCGACGAAGTTCCAATAGGGCAGTAGCGAGCGCCAGCTTACGGCGTCGCTAGACTGGCGGGCCAGATGGCATGCGTGGTCTGCAAGAGTGAATGCGAGCATATAGCACAAAACACATTCGAAGGCGATTGCAGTCCCTTGCTTAGCCGATGCCTCATCGACTACCGCATCCTTCTCCTTCGATTTGAGCAACTTATCCGCTGCGTACTTTAGCTCTCGACCCAAGGCCAGAAATTTCTTGTGCTCGGCCCTCAACGCAGTGATTTCCTCATTCCTTCCCGGATTCGAGGTACTACCAGATGAGGAGATACTTGAAGAAGGTTTTGTCTTTTCCGCGCTACCTGGAGCGGTTGGTGTGCCAGCCCTTATAGCCCCTTGCGGTGTCCTCACATCACCGTCGCCAGATTCGATTCGGCGCATGGCTGCACTCTTGCCCTCACGCTTTGGAGTTGATATCTGTGACTTCTGCGCACTACCTTGCTGTGAAAGAGCCGGAGACTTGAAAGGAGGAGGTATCGGTGTTCGAGGCTTTTGAGAGAGATCGAGACCATTCGGTGGCTTCTGGCGTTTCGGAGGAGGTTCGCGTGGGTGATCATCATCGGATGCTCTTGGTCGCTTCTCCGCAGGCTTGGTAGAACCTCGCAAATGAACCTTATCTTCACCTTTGTTATTGGCTTTATGATCTCTGTCCGTAGCTCTATCCCGATCAATGCGAACCCGTTCTCGGTCCTTCTCCACCCGCTTATCACTACTCTCTTCCCGATCTTTCCTCCTAGCGTCTTCCACACCCTTCTCCTGCCTCGGATCTATGTCTTTGATCTTCTTCGGCTGGGGCTTCATCTGCAGTATTCTACCCACAGTCTTCCGTAAGCTCTTCGGTATCTTCAGCCTTACTAGTTTCTTCTTTTGCAGCTCCGGCTTCTCGATCTTAGGCGCAGACGTGGGCGGTACTACGGAGCTGGTGTAATTCCCTGTCTTCAGACCTTCAAAGAAAGAGCTAGCTCCAGCAAGTCCATTGATCTTAACGCTCTTGTTGCCAACTTCTGGGGTTCGAGAACGAGGTTTGGACTCCGCCGTTGGTGGCCGCTTGCCGGCTTCCAAGACCTTCCGATCGGACTTCGCGTCTGTCTCGGTTTTAAGGAAACTTTGGTCGATGGTTTTAGGGTTGACATCAGTACTTTTTTCCTTTGTGTAAGATTTGACGCTGTTGGTGAGGCTAGGGGATGAGGTTCGACTGGAGGCAAGATGCTTGGTATTCGAAGAGGAGGAAGCCAAGGACATGGTCTTTTTGTGACCAGCTTTTCCATTGAGTGACGGCGGGGAACTTGGTAGCTTAGCTAGTTCTTCTTCGATGCTTGCAGGAAGTGTCGGAGATAAGAGAGGTGGCAACCCGTGAGGATTTGTACTGGCTGTGTTTGATTTCTTTGAGGCTGACTCGGTGGAAGGTGAAGAGGTGCGTGCCTTCTTTGCTGGTGGTGGTGGTAGTGACTCACAATGTTCTGATGGATTAGAAGATTTTGAATCACTCGTAGCATCTAGTGGTCTTCGGGGCAAATCAGCTAGGTCTTGATACTACCCTCCAAGCGCATTGGCATAACATAGCTCTCCTCATACCTCTTCTTGTCTTTTCCTGGTGGAGTCTCAGACACCGCCGGCTTCCCAGCATGCACAGACATGCCATTAACCTTATTGTTATGGTTATCGACCCCGTTGACCTCCGGGACTTTTGGGACAAGTTTCTGGCCTTCTCCAGCCTTTGCTTTGTTCTTGTAAGCACTCAAGGTTATTTTCTTCTTTTGGACCTGTCCATTCTGAGGAGTGTTCGTTCTACTCTTGACCCCGTCGGTTGTTGCGGTATCGGTCTCCATAACACTGCCCTTTTCGTCGTCCCAACCTCCAATCGCAACCAGCAAGCTGTCTTCCCAGTTGCGGGACAGGAAGCTCATGTACTGTAAATTCTCCTCGTCTGCATTAAATGGTGAACCAATCCTCCAGTTTCCTGCCTGGTGTGAACTGATATGGTACGGTTTGTCTGAAGGTACCGTGAGAAGATAAGGCGATCTCGGTAGGGTGCGCCGGGTGAGGCGATGTAGGCGAGCGTCGACGTTGTTGGGGTCGTCAGTATCTGGGAGAGAAGGTGAAGATGCTGAAAAGACAGTCGACTTTTCTGTTTGAGTAGTCTTCGGTCTAGTTGACATTGCTCTGTGTTAAGTGAGGATTGACTCTTGACTGATTGAGTTCGCGAAGTTGGAGAAGTAATGGATGTGTTGGACGCGCCAACTGTATGAGTGAATGGTAATATTGTAGTGGAAGAAGTGAGAAGCTCGAACGAAAAGGCAGTTGTGGAGTCGTGAAAGTAGTGAGCTGAAAGAGGTCGAGGTATTTGACAAGCCGTGTCTTTGCTATTGTTCGCAATTCAGAATTAAACAGCTCAATAGCTCCCCTCCGCCTGAATGAGCGACTCTGATAACACCATCGGCGACAATAAGAAGCTACTACGATTTGACGTGTATTGGTCACGACCTTGCTGGTGTTTCCTTCAATCGAGCTCTTAGTTAAGGCTGAATGGTCAAGCAATCGTAAGCGGTCACGGCGCACGGTCCGGTCGGTACGAAGTACCTGCCGCTATGCAAGCCAAATGCCATTGACTCTCGGCTTAGCGAACTGCGTCTGAGGAATGATTTCGTCCTGGCCCGGGAAGAAAGATGGAAGAAGAGGATGAGAAGATTGTGCAGGCGGATATGCGTTGATAAGTTGATAGCAGCTGCAGGACAATGGACGAGTTCTGGGCTTCATGCACGCAACCGTAAGGTAAGTTGGGTTATTTTAGTTAGCGGGAAGCTTTGATACATGTATGGAGGACCCCTGTCTGATCATTGCCCTGGATTGCCTAACGCCCGCTTATATATCTATATGCCCTAGAACGACCACAGCGGCAGGTCATAGTACACTGTGCGATGAGACATGATGTTATACCAGGTCGATACTACACTTCACCTCAACCAACAATTTCGCTGAAGTCATCCAGACAAGAACCTGATCAATACTGTTGCAAGACACGCAATCACTGTCTTGCCTCTTAAGTCACTTCAGCTCTCCTTTGTTAGATGTGACCATATCTGACAGGCGTGCGTGTTTACCTGAAGATAGTAACAATATCTTGTCCGTGATGTTCATGTTCAAAGTCTGAGCCTTAATAGAATGCCTTTTCCCTTGCAACTACTGCAGTGATGGACTGCCTTGCTCTTTCAATGGATAGCAAATCCTTGAAACTCGTCCGTACCACTTTCAAGGCATGTCCAGTCCCGGAGATTATCTACATAGCAAGCCCCAACTACTTGTAGCACAGAATTTCCAACGATTGGTCGTATACAACCATCGTACGAGTCGCCATACTGTAAACCTCAGTGACAGGCAATGCATAATCCAGATTGGGTAAATGAGATCCGCCACCCGAAACAAACCCCAACATCGCATAGACCTTGTCTCGCGGATCTGTAGGTTGGGAATGACGGGTAAACCGGAGCAGTTGCGGGAAGAATCCTTTCTGGATTCAACCTCTATAACCCTTCATATCGATAGCTTGGCGGAGGCCGTCCGTGAAGAAGTGCGAGGGGCCAGCCCAAGAGGCGCTCTCAGCTCCAAACTTAACAGCACATCAGCCGCAGCAGCAACTTCTTGCATGACCCACACCCGTTTGAACCAGGCCTGTGAGGATAAATGCGGTATTGCTTCCATGCTTGATCGTGAAGGTCTATCGCCCTGGACAGCACTAATCGCCTCTAATAATAGGAGAGCGACGCTGTCCGCTATTTCGCCCAGCCATACATAACTCTCCAGGCTTGCTGATGAATGCGTCTCATAATGATCCTGATCGTTTCATTCCTGAATCTTACTCTGATTAATTAAAATTGCATCGATCTACAGCGTTTGTGGTTCGTAACGGCCACGGACACCTCAGAGCCAAGAGGTGACACCGCGATCGTCGTAAACATCAATAGTGAGTTCGGCCTCTGCACTGTCGTTCTTCTTTCGATGACCAGTGTATACCCGTAGGCCTTTCTTTCCGCCTATTCCTCCGCTGTACGAGCTTGCCCTGCACCCTGCCCTTATTGCATACGAGTCCTTCTAGATTCCACCTTCAATATGGTTTACACCATAGTAGCACACCTCTACACAAAGCCTGGCCCGACCTCTATCGAGAAAGTCAAGAACAAACTCATCGAAGCAGCCCAGATCTAGCGCAAAGGCAAAGAGGCGATTCAGTGGGAAGTGATGCAGGATATTAGTGACCCGCGAGCTTTCACGGTTGTCGAGCGGTATGAGAAGGAGAGTGTATGTTCCACATGATACGCTGCTCTGAAGAGCGTCGGCTCCAATGAAGAATCCGGGAGTATAGTCACAGAAGTACCATCTGGAAAATCCGTACTGGAAGACGTTTGATCTATACGTGGACCCACTCCCGGCAAAGCCAGTTGATTTGAGAAGGTATGAGGAGCTTGATATAACCAAAGAGGTCAAAATCGCGGACTAGATAGAATAGTGATGGTAGAGGTGGATATGGCCTCCGTAGTGACCTGGATGTTCCCAGAAGCAATCCATACACGACACCAGCCCGGAAAGGTGCTCAATGCGTTTCGAGGTTATGCGACGGAGGGCGGGAATGCTGCACTGTCATAGCTCATCGTCATCTGTCTCTCCTTCCGTCTCCACTCCATCGTCATCATTCGGTGCTTCGGCTTTCGAACTGCCAGGCCGATCCTCCTTTGGTACTTCCTTCGCTCCAGGCTTCCGAGCGAACGGCAATTCTCTTAGTGGGGGCGGACTCGCTTTCTTTGCTCTGGATCTGGCCGCATCATGCTCCTTGACGACTTCTATGGCCTTGCCCTTCGAACCTATGCCAGATTGTGTAGGTTGCGCAGTATGGACTGGATCAAGATTACCGTCATCCTCGTCTTCTATACCATCAAGGTCCGACTTATCTGGCGTCGGTGCATGTTCGACTTCATCTTGTTCTTCTTCTGCTTCTTCACCATTATCAACGTCCATCGTCTCGAAACCATCATCATCTGATTCCGAAGCTGCAGTAGCTGCTTGGACGTTTGCTTTCCGCTTGCTAGAACGTGAAGCAGCCGGTTTTCTTGATTTGATGGAGCCTCTCCCATCTCTGACCCGTTCCGCTGGTGTTCGATTAGAATTGCTCATACAGCATTACACAATCAAGCCTACCCTTGTCTGATTCCACTTTTGCTCCAGCCAAAAGCCTCTGCTGATCCCTAATCTTTAACTTCTTAGTGTTAAGTAGCTCCATAAACTTCTCCAAAAGCACTTCTTCGTGCTCTTCCTTTGCTCTTATCAGATCTTCGAGCTGGATATTAAGCTTTACCAGTGTCTCTTGTTGAGTACGGTACTTCGCTGATAGAGAAGCGACTTCAGTCTCGAGAGTGGTGGCCGCGCCGACAGCCTTGCTAGTCCATTCAAAGAGCTCGACATCCTGTGATTCGTCCTGTTTGAGTGCGATAGTGCCGAGACGCTGCGTGATACCGCCAATATTTTTGCGAAGAGTAATGGTAAGCTGCGCGCCGACTATCGATGCTACAGTCTCAAGTCCCAGTAAAGCTTCAGCATTTCTACCTTCCAGTCTCCTCCGTAAGAAGACCCAGGACAATATATTGTTCCATTCTTCGTTACTGCCTTGGTAGTTTTTGGTCCGCATCTCGATTGTGCTTGCCTGCTTGACTATTTCCGGGGCATCAGCAAACCGAGGTCAGGCACAAGATGGCAAAACCAACGATCAAGGGCTCTGAGCCTGCAGGCTTACCAGATCCAACATATGGGGCTTCTCCTTCTGTAGCTATCAATTTGAGGTCCAACTGGGAAGCTCCATTGGAGGTGACATTGACCAGAACGTAATCCCCAAGGCTGTCTGAGCGTGATATCCTCGAGATCATTTCTGTAGACATATTGCCGGGCTTTCAAAGTAGAATTGAAAGCGCACTGCACAATGCTTTGGTCTTATATAAGCTACTTCATAGAAATCTTTCAGTAAGGTGAGCCGCTTATCTGACTTGGGAGACGCGCCGAGGCCAATTTCGCGTTTAGTGCTTCGCTTATTAACTTAGGTAGTACGTCCGCTCACCAGCCACCAGCTCACCTCACCAACCACTGACTTGATCGACCTTATCCAGAATCTCTGCCCCAACAGAAGCTCTTGATACAACCACTCACCCCGTACGGATATCGTACGCAAGTACGATTTGCAGCTCCTGCGCTTCTGGAGCGTCAGGAAGTTGCCGCAAGCCGCCAACCGCATCTGCTGCCAACGACAAATCGATCGTCGGAAAATCTGCGAACGGATACGCGTCGTCGAGTGAATTTCTTCACTATAACACCCAGGATTGAGTGATCACAACAGAGTCGTAATGGTCATGGAAACATAATTGTCACGATTCAATTCTTCCTCACCCCAGCTTCGTCGATAATCGCAAGGATACGCTCCTTGGCAACGTCAAGCTCTTCGTCACTCAAGTATTACAACTACATAGCTTCAAGATCACTTTCATTTTGGAGAGGACTCTCCTACAGCAAGGACTGGAATCTCCGTCTGAATAAAACACAATGGAGCCTTTAATACTCAAACCACGCCAGAACCTTGAAGACATCGAGTGCTGGGATGACGACGAGGATCTTCAAGGGATCGAAGACCTCAACTTTCGCTCCGCTTCTATTACAACGACAAACACCAACGTCTCCGCACAGACTTCACAGCATCGCGACTCAATCTCGTCGCGTTATTCGACAAGATCAGACCTTGATAGCAACGGCGGGGCCGATGAAGACTGGCAGGTCTTGCTTCCTGGTGATGACGAGAGCTCTACAGCAGAAGCGATTGCATCTGCAAAGAGCGCAGGCATACCGATACCGACAAATGTGCCATCCTCGGCACTGCTTGGAGGAACGATCAAACGTCTAGGAGGCAGAAAGCTGAAGAAGGTGCTTGGAGATGACTGGAGTGAGGATTTGGAATTGCCTGGAGGAGAAAATGGAGGATTGAAGTTCAAGAAGCCCGAAGGAAGGAACTATCCAGAAGCACTGAGGCAGATCAGTGCAGCCTTCCAAGCCCCATCTCATGCTAAATCACAAGGCGGTATGAATCTGATGGAGCGTCTGGCATCCGCAGGAAATGGTAAACCTACCGATTCTAGCCTTGACAAGTTTCGAGACGAGGAAGATGAGGATAGCTTCTTCGGCGATGTACCGACAATCAAACTCGGAAAGAACCGATCTCCACAAAAACCCATTGATTTCGCGCCTCTGTCAGTGAAAGCACCCAAGGATGCGGACAATTTCGAAGAAGATCTTGAACTTCCAGCCAACGACGGGCCATTGAAGCTTTCCACACGGAAAGAGGTTCCTAAGACACCAGTAGCCTCACATCACCAAGACGAGTTCGACACCGAATGGGCCGAAGGAAGCCTCGGGACTAGATTCGGTGGTACAAAACGCGATGGCAGGTCAAATCAAAGCTCCTCCATATCAGCTCTGAGCCCAAGCGTATCCAGCTGCCTGACTGCAGAGAGCGAGGACGAAGGTCTGGATGGCTTGGTGTTGCCAGATGGACCCTTGAAATTTGATGAGGCACTCAAAAAGCGTCGAGAAAATGCATCCCCCGAGCCCACAAGCTATTCTGGCGAAAAGCAAGCGGAGAAGCAAGTGGCAGCGAAAGAAGACTTCTTTTCTGGCATTGAGATTGGTGATGGCGCTGTTTTCGGTTCTGGAAAGCTTACGCTGAATCGGAATATCAAGCACAAAGCTGCACGACCTACGAGTCCAGCAAGACGGACGGCCATGACTTTGACATTCACAAATAAGCCTCAGTCTACAAGTACTAAAACATCCACCACACGCATACCGCTGCCACAACGTGGACATGATCGGCCAAAATCAACGCTGGAATCTGTCTCAGAAGTGGGAGGCCCAGTACCAACATATCGCAGACCTCAATCAAGACTGGGCGGTCACTCAGCACAATCTTCTGTCTCTAGCATACCTACCCCGACAACCCCATCCTCTGCGCCGGCGATGGGGCCGTCTACACCCAGCCGAAGAGGACTTGGCAACAAATCATCGCGAGAAGGTCTCAGGACCGAACCGACTACCACCAGCGCTCAGCTTCTAAGAGCAAAACGTTCAATGCCTGTAATGCGCTCCCAGCAATCTCCAGCCAAGCCTCCACCAACTTACAACCGGCCACCTTCACGCGCAGACAACGGCGGCCGTCAAGCGATGCCTTCTCGACCCAAAACCCCGGTCGATCGTTCAGGTGCCGAATCTAGTCTGGGAAATACTCGCAAACCTCCTGTGCCCTTCCTTCCTGCTGGTAGCGCTCACTCGAAATCTCACCATGTTAGCATCAAACCCTCACGCAACTTCCGTCGTCCCGACTCCTCTGACTCTAATGAACAAGCCCCTCTCCGTCCCATTTCTCGTCTCTCGAACGCCCACCGGCCAGAGACCCCAACTGGTCGGAATCGCAAAGACTTGGCTCCCGAACACCTTGCGCGAGAAGCAGCTGCCAAGCGGACAATTACTAAACCTACGAGGCGGCGCAACTTTGGGGATGGGAGCGAGCTTGAAGTCTTTGACGACCTACCAACGTCTGTGACTACGGAGAGTAAATTTGTCAAGCAACCCGTTGGTCATGGCAAACCAAAGCTTTCGCTACGCAGCAGGCTTGGCCAGCAGTCACACATCCCTCCACCATCCAGGACCGAGACACCATTACCTCCACCTACACCAATGAGTCCAACGAAGCAGGAGTACACGCCGCGGTTTGCAAGGGACACGAACGCAAGTCGAATCGCTAGGGAGCAGCGCACTGGCGCAGCAAATGTGAACCCCAGAGGCGAGGGAGGACCATTGGCCCCGGTGAGCACAAATTGGAAAGCACAAATTGCAGCGAGGGGATTGGCGAGTCCGAGCGCGCATAGGGGCAAGAAAGGGAAAATACCCGGAACAAGCACGAAACCATGTCTAATCAAACCGATGGGTGATGGAGTGCATGAGCCAAAATGTAAGCACATTCGCATTTACCTTTCTTAGATTGTTCCTGCTAATTCGTTGGTGAATCGCCAGCTATGAAAGGCATGCACTACAATCCCATCCTCTTCCGCTGGGAAGGCAACGAGAACGCCCTCGCTCCCTTCGACGTCCCCCTCCCGCCTCCCACCCTCACATCCTCCCCGAAATCCCCGCCCAGCTTGCAGAAAGCAGCCCCGGCTCTCATCACCAACATCAGCGCAACGCAGGGCGTTCAAGTCGTTGGCGGCATGGTATTCGATCCCCAGCGTATGTGCTGGCTGAAGATGGCCCCGCACTCAACCCACGGGACGAAAGGTGGTAATAATAACAACACACCTATGAGTCCGGACACGATCGAAGACGAAGACGATCCGTTTGCCGGACTCGACGATCTCGAGGATTCCAAATCAAACAAACCTTCTTCTCGCGCTGGTGGCGATGGTGCGGAGGGAGAAGAGAAGCGCGGCGGAGGAGGAGGGTTGGCGGATGAATGGCTCGTAGGCGAGGAATTCGACGTTGGGCCTGAGTTTGTGAGGCGCCAGCGCGCGGAGGAGGAGAAGTGGAGGCGCAAGGTCGAGGCGTGGGTTGGTGAGGGGAGGGAGAGGATTGAGCGCGAGCGGGAGGGAATGCCGGGGAGGGAGGAGTGGAGGTGGGGGATTCGAGTTTTGGCTGGAGAGGGGAGGTGAAGCACCTCTTGTCGACTTGGAGGCCTAGTGACGTTTGGACGGTGATGACAGCGGAGAACAAACCGTCGTGACGCATCATCACACCTTACAACCTGTCTCTCTTTCTCATTCCTTTATGACATCCAATTCCACCTTGCAACGAGGCTTTTCCCCA